>Ga0154790_120_pt2 | contig 8433 bp, 9 predicted proteins | sample Rifle2008BG16ft_FD_105798 | JGI IMG/M metagenome (GOLD analysis project Ga0154790, IMG submission 105798) | Candidatus Woykebacteria bacterium RBG_16_43_9 | reverse complement strand
TAGTAGTGTTCGCTGTCCCGCTTTCTGTCCAGAATAATCGATTGAAGCTAACTAAACCACCACCTGAAAAAATAGAGGAGGTAAAAGTTCCAGTTTCTGTTCCTGAATAGCCAATCACGATTCTATCAAGTCGGACAAACTGAGAACCGTTGCTGATAAGAAAAGCTTTCACATTTATTTTCGAATTTGCGACGGGGAAACTACCGATATTAGTATCCATGGTCGTAGCGTCATTGTAATCTGTTGAAGAAATCGCATTTACCCATGAAGAACCATTGAAGTATTTCCAAGTTGCGCCATCATCGTCAGAAAGTTGGTACCTGATAGAACCTCCGTTTAGAACCACCGTTTCAGTAAAAGAAGTCCAGGAATTGATGAAGGAGGTAGAGAAAGATGCCTTTCGATAAATAGTTGGTTTGTCGGTTGGGTAACTTCCTACAGTTTTTGACCAATTTAGCAATACATTGTCAAAACCGACAGTGTACTGACCTCTAGGCCGTTCGATGTACATAGCAACTTTCAAGTAGTATGTCCCAGCGGTGGTTACTCGGGAAGAAGCATCAATATTTACTACAGAAGTCCAATTGGTAGTGCCAGTGATGTTTTGGCTCCAGACTTCCTGACCAAGAGATGGAGCATTATTGTTTGTGTCGACGAAGACAAAAAGGCGAAACGATCTGGGTGTAGGTTGATAGGCGGAAATTCGCCAGTCAAGACTGACTGTAGTAGTGGGATTTGCTACGGTAGTAGTGAATGGTTGAGACCAGTAACCCCCACCGCTTCTGTTATTACTTGCTGAAGCAGAAATATCGACATAACCACCAGGATTCCCCCCCGTAGTTCGATAAATGCCACTTTGACCAATAGCTTGTCCCCAACTACTAAAGGACCAACCGTTTGCGTTAGTGTTAAAATTACTATTTGTCGTTGATCCTGAGACAGTAGAGCCTTGAGCTTTGAGCTGGGCAAAACCGCCAACGACCTCAACCTTGTTTGGATCGTAGTTATAATCTACGCTATTGTCATAATCGTCGGTGAAGCTTTGGCCTCCTCCTACAATTAATTGTACCGCGCCACCACCCTGGTTTGTAGAGCGGGTGTTGTTAAAAGTTCCAGCGTCAAAATCTGCTCTTGTAGTCTGAACCCAGGTTTTATTTCCAGAATATCGGGATAAATAAAATGTCGAAGAAACTGATCGGATTCCCAAGAAAGACCAAGAGATAGTCACCGAAATCTGTTTGGTTGATGGGTCGATTTTTGCTTGAGGATCGGTACAATTTAATATAGAGCTGGTGCTTTGTGAGCGACACACGTTTTGGACATTAAAAGAACGAGTAAAACCGTTTTGGGTCATCGTTCCAGCTACTGCAACCCAACCATTTCCAGATTGCTCAGTATGGTAGGTACCGGGAGTAGCGATAGAATTCCAGGCACTTTCTCTAACTGAGCGGATTACCTCAATTTCTTTTTGTAATAAATTATTAGCTTCAGACTTTTTACTTGACCGGGCAAAGCCTTCTCTGGCGGCGATCACCCCTGTTGTCAAAGCAACTAGTAAGACTGTAGCTACAGCGATCGCTACAATTAGTTCTATTAAAGCCTGACCTTTTTCAGCAACCATCTTGAATGTTGACTACTCCTACAAAATTGATTGTAAGAAATGCCTGTTTATTGGAAGATGCTTGGGTTATACAAACCGTGTTGTTCAAAGCATCGTATGCTAATACTTCACCGGAGATTCTTTGAAAAACTATATTGTTGCAATCACCTGGTGGGGATGGGCAAGGAAGAGAAGGAGAAATAGTTATATTCGAAGGTGCATTAACTACAAAATTTGTTGGTTCGGTGGCCGAGTAAGAGGTTCCTTTAAACAAAGTGTAGCTACTGCTTTCGAAATGAACCGCCCAATCATTACTTTGAGGATCGCCGCTGGTATCTGTGTTTATTGCTTTGTTCTGGGCCTCTCGAAGTAGGGAAAATACATCTGTCGAAATAGCATTAAGGTTAGTTTTCGAAACAGGTCTAAAAAGGCTTACCGTGGTTATGGCTAACAATATACCTAGTAAAGAAATTACCAGTACTAGTTCTATCAGAGTAAAACCATGTTGGTCGGCAGGTTTTATTTTCATAATTAGCCCAAATTACGTGGTGCGTAAGCAACACATACTTGATCATTGCGGATTTATCTGTCCTATCAGTTGGTAAATCGGCGCGATGATTGATAGTAATACAATGCCCACTACAATACCGATAACTACCAATAAAATTGGTTCGAGAAGAACAGTTAGGTTCTTTACGATGTCGGTAAACTTCTTTTCGTAATGACCAGAGATATCGGCTAAGGATTTGTCAAGGTTTCCAGTTTCTTCTCCCACACCAATCACCCGTCGAAGAAGAGCAGGAAAACTCTCAGGCTTTTTCTTCATCGCATCTGCTACGCGCGATCCTTGAGCAAGAGAGTTGGATAAATACTCAATGTCCAATTTCAATTTTGGCGATACGACCACATTCTTAGAGATTTCTAGAACTTCTATTATCGGTAAACCTGCAGATAGTAGAAGAGCGGTTGTATTCGTGAATCTTGACAGATCCATAAATCTGACTAGAGTTTTGAGAGCTGGAATTTTTGTGAGAAGTGTGAAAAAACGACGTCTGATTTTTGGTATCGCCAAAAGTCTTATTGATACTAAGATCAATATGATTAATATAGCTGCAATATAAAGCCAGTATTTTTGGAAAAACAAAGACGATTTGAGGATGAAGGCAGAATAAGCAGGAAGATTTATATTAAGATCCAAAAAGACTTTCGCTATTCTTGGCAAGGCGAAGGCGAACATATAAAAAGAGACTCCAACCAGTGTTACGATTACCAAGGCCGGATAAAAGAGGGCCGACTTTACATCGCTTGCAGTATCAATACTTGCCTTTAGATTTTCCGTTAACTGCGCTAAAACTTGATCGAGTTTACCACTTGCTTCTCCCGCCTTGACTATATTGACCAAAACAAGATCAAATGTATCCGGAAACGCATCCATAGCCTCGGCCAAAGATTTACCGCTACTAATTTCCCTGGAGAGACCGTTTATGACTTCTTTAGTATTCTTTTTGAATACGTCTTCGGTTAAAGAATCGAGGGAGTCAATAATAGGTACGCCTGAGGCAAGCATTATCGACAGCCCCTCTACGATAGCGAGTTTTTCGTCTTGGGAAAGCTTGAGACTTTTTGAGAAAAAAGGCAGTTTCATGATAGTTTACTCTCTTACCACACGAACGACTTCTTCTATAGTAGTAAGACCCGCCTGGACTTTGTCAAGACCGTCTTCGAACATTGTTCGGAACCCTTCGGATTTTGCCTGTTTTTCTATCTCATGAATTGGCGCTTTAGCAAAAATAAGTTCTTTTATTTCTTCACTTACCGTCAGAACTTCGAATATACCTATTCTCCCCTTGAATCCTTCATTGTTGCATACATTACAACCTTTGCCCCGGTATTGCTTTGGGTTTTTGGCGAAACTTTCGGGAAGGGTAACCCCGTAGTCTTTTTGGATTGCTTGAATGAACTCCTTGTCTATCGGTGTGGATACGATACAACTTTGGTCATTTTTTGCAACCAATCTTTGGGCTATTACCATACTCAAACTCGATCCGATGAGATAAGGTTGGACATTAAGATCCAAAAGCCGGGGAATCGCGCCAATAGCACTATTAGTGTGCAGAGATGAAAGAACTAGATGTCCAGTGAGGGCGGCGTGTACGGCAACTTCGGCCGTTTCATTATCCCGAATTTCACCGACTAAGACGATGTCCGGATCGTGTCGTAGAATGGAGCGTAAGCCATTAGCAAAGGTCAGTCCAGCACCGGGGTTAACTTGAATTTGATTAACTCGAGTTATACCATACTCAATTGGATCTTCGATTGTATTAATGTTTACGTCGGATTTGTTTAAAAGAGTCATTATATTGTAAAGAGTTGTGGTTTTACCACTTCCAGTTGGGCCTGAGGCCAATATCATCCCTTTTGGACTAGCTAGCTCGCGTTTTAACGTCTCTAAATTTTTTCCAGACAGTCCCAACCCCTCCAAAGTTTTCGGTCTTGCCGCTACCGAAAGTAACCGTAACACTGCATCCTCTCCGTGATAGGTAGGTAGGATAGAAACCCTCACCGAAATTTCCTCCCCCCGGTGGGTAAACCGGAATCGTCCGTCTTGAGGGATCCGGTGCTCATCAGTCCTTAAGCTAGAGAGGATTTTTATTCTAGTGATTAGCCCAGATTGTAACTTTGTTGGTAAGTCTAAAACATCGCGTAGTTTACCATCGACACGAAATCGGATTACTATTCGGTCACCTACGTTTTCGATGTGAATATCAGAAGCCTTCTCGCTCGAGGCATAATCCAAAAGTGTATCCAATGTTCTTACTACTGGGATGTCCTTGGCACTTAGTGTTGTTAATTTTTTAGCCTCAGATACGTTCGCGGAGATTTCTGTTTCAAAATTTACTTTTATATTTTTCCGGTACTGATCAAGGGCGTTGTTTAAGACCTGGGGAAGTGTAAAGAATGGTTCTACCAGAAGTCCCGTGTTTTTCTTGATGTACTCAATCGTTTCGATATCCTTTGGGTTTTCCATTGCCAGATACAGACTTCCATTTTTCTTTTCGAACGCAAGGACCCTTTTTTCACTAGCAAGCTTCTCTGGTACTAATTTTAAGAGGCCGTCAGGAATAGGTTTATTTTTTAAGTCGGCGTAGGGAAATCCCAAATAATTAGCGAGGGTTTGGCCCAAGAATTTCTCTAAGATAATACCCCGTTCGACAAGGACATCTATAGTTGAACGGTTTTGGTCACGAGCGATTTTTTCGGCCTCGTTTAATTCTTGCTGCGTTACAAACCCGCTACGGATAATCGCGTCTTTAATTTCTTCATCTTTTAGCTTCATTGCGAGTACTTTTTAACAGCCTCAACAACTTGGTCGGGAGTGACGTTTGTCTTCAAGAAAGTTTCTTTCACGCCAAGCTCGATGGTTTTATTTACCTCGTCCGCAGTTGTGCTCAGGTTGGTGAGGACGACGACTGGGATTGAGCTGGTTTCTGGATCGTCCTTGATTTTTTTAAGCACCTCACTACCGCTCATTTTTGGAAGCATAAGATCTAATATGATAATACTTGGTTTTAAAGCCTTTGTTTTCTCTATACCCTCCGCACCATCGTAGGCTGCTTCCAGTTCCAGCCCTTCATGAGCGAATTTTTTCTGATACATTTTTACGAACAGCGAGTCATCTTCGATCAAAAGTATTTTACCCATATGTCACCTCCTTATCTTTTAAAATGGATATCTTTTATAGGTTGTAAAGATTTTATTTCTTCCTCGATTTCTTTGGCTTTCTTTGATCCTGATATAGGCAGCGAAAAGCAAAATGTTGATCCTTCTCTAGGTTCTGAACGCTCTAGCCAGATGTCGCCACCCTGCTTTTCGATATATTTTTCGGAAATGTATAATCCTAAACCACTACCAGCCGATATTGTTCCAGGAGAAGGGGCGGTGGCCTTAGAAAATTTTTTAAATAGTTCACTCCTTTGACTTTCTGGAATACCAGCCCCCGTATCGGTGACACAGGTAATAACGAAATCATCTTTCTGTTTCACTTCAATGGTTACCAAACCAATAGATGTGAATTTCATAGCGTTGCTTACCAGATTAATTAAGACCTGACTTACTTTATCATGATCTGCTTGCACCGGGGGCAATGGTTTTTCTGGCATATTAGCCTTTAGTTCGATATTTTGATTACCGGCTACACTTTTCAGCGAGTTGGCCAAAAGATTTGCTACCTGATCCATCTGAATCGAAGGATGAAGATTGAAATTGATAACACCAGCTTCAATTCTTGAAATATCAAGAAGCTCGTTTACTAGACGAATCTGGCGCTCGACGGCGATCATCATGTCGGTTAAGACATCTCTGACTTCGGCGTTCACATCTCCGGCATCGCCAGCTAGGATAATACTGATGTTTCCTTTTATTATCGCCATCGGATTTCTCAGTTCATGAGAGGCGATAGAGATAAATTCATCCTTTGCCTTATCCAATTGTCTCAGCCGGAGGTTGGCGTGGGTGAGTTCTCTAATTGCTTTCTGATAAGCTTCGGGAGTAGGTTTGATACCGTGTTGTATAGTCTCAGTTATTTTTTCCGAGCCGAAATCGTCTACCGTTGTGTTTGTTGCTTCTGAAATAGCCAACGTTTTTTTGGTAGCCATAAAAGTTTAATAGATAAAATTAATTTCTAGATAAAGTGTAGCCTAGAAACAAGAGATAAGTCAACCTAAATGACTTCAGGAAGGTATTTGAAATAACTATGTTGTATATAATCGCCAGATTACATCTCGCGATTGTTTCTCTAAGCGAGATATAATCAAATCAGTAATTATTATTTCTTAGTTAAGATAAAATTTAGGGAGGTGATAGAAGTGTCAGTAGAAACTAGATATTTTTGTAATGGAACCGATCAAGCAGTAGTTACGGAAGAGCAGTATAACCAAGGGTTAACAAAATGCGGAAACGAATCTTGCAGTATGTACGGACAACCATTTGAGAAGGGTCTGTACTGCACTACTTGTCAGAAGAGAATTGCTGAAGATGAGCAAGGGGAGCATCAGCACTGATTCCCAAAAGGATCGGCGAGAGCTAGAGGAAGAAGGGCCGCGGACTTTAATTTTGTCTTAAGAAACAGGGGTAAGGCAAAAAAAGATTCATCGCCCAACTTTGTCAGTTTAAGATTGCTATTGCAGGGCCTTTTTAATAAGATGGAAATACTATGAGCGAAGTCCCATTTGACCCCGATAATATCCCCCAAGCCGACGCTGATACCGAGTCGTTGAAAATAGAAAAATTTGAAGACTTTGACGCTAAAGAGCTGGAAACTGGTGAGGCAGCAGTAGTCGAAGCTCCAAAAGGCGGGGAGTTATATATGGAGGGATTGGGTCCTTGTATTGGGATGGTTGGCTACGATCAAGATAGAAAAGTGCTTTTTGCGGAACATTTTTTATCCACCTCTCCAACGATCGATCAAGAAATCCTCGAAGTTCTTCAACGTCTAAGAAGCAACGGAATTAATCCCACCGAGACTGCGGTTGCGGGAGGAAATTTGAGTTTTGAGGATCAGCAAAGAGACCCGGACCATTTTGCCAGGATGACGCAAGCGAAAAGGCGTCTAGTTCAAAGTGGCACCGTAAGTAAAAGTTATATTGACACACAGGATCTTACCGAAAGCACCAGAGGAGACGACCTTTCCGTAAGCTACAAGGATGGAAAATTTAAGATCGAGTTTAAAGAAGGCCACATTGAGGAAGCAAGATCGGGGTTATTTTAAAAGCAAACAAATTTTCTTTGGGTTTGCTTGTTGGGCTGCAAGTTTGTGGATAAAAAAGAAGGGAACCCTTGACGACCCAGCATGATGGCTGGATGGGTTCCATACGGGAAGCATTACTTCCAAGTTGTCGTTGTCTATCCGGTCTCGGCGAAACCGGCGATCGGTAGAACGATCCAGACGTTGAACCGCAGGTCTCGGAAGAGCTCGTGAAGCGCTTCCAAGATCTTGTCCGCAGCCTCTTGCACCTTCGCCATTCTCTCCGGGAAGTACATGGCCTCGATCCGGACGGCGAAGTCGATAGCACTGGGCATGATGTCCATGTCAATGCGACCTTCGTCCACGAAAACCTCGATCTCTCTTGGGTTGAGGTGAGCCCGGAGAACTTCCTCCACGTGGAGGTACCTAGCTACCAGCTCTGGCATGGCTGCAGCTACATCAGAAACCCGGTCTGCATCCATGGCCGCGCCCGGATACCAGCGGATGTTCACTAACGGCATAATTCTCCTTTCGTCCGTTGCCTTAGCTTGATCGAAAAGTTTCGGGAAATTGTATCAAAATGAACTTAGAAAGTCAAACTATGGGACTTTGCTTGGTGGGGTGCAAGTTTCGTGGATCAAAGAACCTTATTTTTCTAGACAAGGTCCTCTTGCTTCAAACCCATTTTTCTGCAAAAATAAGAGGTTGCTATGGACTCTCCCACAGTAATTGAAACCAGCAAACTTACTAAGTATTACGGTAAGCAGGTAGGAGTAATCGACCTTGATCTCACCGTTAATGAGGGCGAAGTTTTCGGCTATCTCGGACCAAACGGTGCTGGAAAATCGACGACTATTAAGCTTCTTCTGAATTTTATTAACCCTACATCCGGATCAATGGCAGTTTTTGGTAAGGACCCACAAAAACAAAGTACGGGGATCCTAGGCGATATTGGTTACATCCCTGGCGAAATTCACATGTACGATTTCTTATCGGGCAACGAGCACCTCAAATTCCAAGCGAGTCTACAGGGCGGAGTTGATTGGAAGTACGTTAAAAAATTGGCGTCTAGATTACAAGTCGATTTAGC
>Ga0154790_110_pt1 | contig 8565 bp, 10 predicted proteins | sample Rifle2008BG16ft_FD_105798 | JGI IMG/M metagenome (GOLD analysis project Ga0154790, IMG submission 105798) | Candidatus Woykebacteria bacterium RBG_16_43_9 | reverse complement strand
ACATAAGGGAGACTCCTTTCCAACTTATCTTGTGGCAATAGGTCTGAATATTGCGGTGGGGTTTGTTTCATTATTTATATTTCTGCCATTGTTAGTAATATTTGGAATCTTAATCCTTTTTAAATTATGGTGGTTGATCGTAATAATTGCGATTCCGGTAGTACTGGTATTATTTACTGCTGGTGGTTTTTGGAGCGCTTTCCAAGCCGCCTACTGGACCCTCTTTTACGAACATCTAGTAGCGAAAGAAAGCTCAGCTTCCTAAAGAAGGGTGGTGATAAATATGCAAGAAGATCAAGCTGAAAAAGCGGCAGGAGTTAATTTGGTAAACTCACAGCAAGATTCGTCTATTCCCACGCAAGATCCAATTGCACGGCAACAATCTGCACCAAGTAGCCAACCCGCTATGTCAACAATGCAATACGCTGGTTTTTGGATTCGCCTAGTCGCAGCTCTTATTGATGGGTTTATACTCGGAATCATTGGAAGTATTATCCAAATCATTTTCGGCGGAGCGATCGGGGCCAGTATTCTTACCACACAATCGTCAGATCCAACCACAAATGCTGGTTTATTTGCCGGACTTTTAGGAACCGCGGTTCTCCTAAACATCGCGATCCAAATAGCTTACTTTGTAGGACTGACAGGAGCATATGGAGCAACACTGGGGAAAATGGTTTTTGGACTCAGAGTTCTAGATTCAAATGGCCAGAAAATAAGCTTCGAAAAAGCCGCTCTGAGAGAAATTATCGGTAAGTGGGTATCAGGACTGGTGTTTGGCCTCGGCTATCTTTGGGTAGCGTTCGATAATAAAAAGCAAGGTTGGCATGATAAGATAGCCAGCACTTACGTGGTTAAGATCCGCTGATCAAATCAAATATTAAATATAAAAATGTAAAATTACAATTCAAAATTTAAAATTTTTAGATTTTACTTTGTATTTTTTATTTTTGCATCTTGATTTTTAATTTTAATCAAATTCCTGCTTGTCATCTTCCTATAGTTGTGCTACTTTAATTGCAACTACAGGCCCATTTAGGAGGAGTTTATGACCGACGATGGTAAACTGGACGCAATAAGAGCGGCGATGAACGAAATCGAAAAACAATTTGGTAAGGGTAGCATAATGAGGTTGGGAGAATCTGGAGCACGACTCTCGGTTGACGTTATTCCTACCGGTTCTCTAGGTCTTGATCTTGCTCTCGGTGTGGGTGGTTTGCCACGAGGACGAGTCACTGAAATATTCGGTCCAGAGGGCGGCGGAAAAACTACTCTGGCTCTCCACGTAATAGCAGAGGCCCAAAAGAAAAATGGTGCCGCAGCTTTTGTGGATGCTGAACATGCTCTTGACCCTACCCGCGCCGAAAGTATTGGAGTAAATATCCAAGATTTATTAGTTTCCCAACCAGATACCGGGGAACAAGCCCTTGAAATAGTTGAGACACTAGTGCGTAGCGGTGCAGTGGATGTCGTTGTTATAGATTCTGTTGCTGCTTTGGTGCCAAGAGCCGAGGTGGAAGGGGAGATGGGAGATGCATTCATCGGGATTCAAGCAAGATTAATGAGTCAAGCAATGCGCAAACTTTCTTCTGCTATCGCAAAATCCAAGACATTGGTTATTTTCATAAACCAGCTCCGGGAAAAAGTAGGTGTGATGTTTGGTAATCCAGAAACGACTCCGGGTGGTCGGGCCTTGAAATTTTATTCTTCGGTACGAATAGATATACGACGAATCGAAAGTATTACCGACGGGGGCGAAGTGTTGGGCAACAGAGTGAGAGCGAAAATAGTTAAAAACAAAGTCGCTCCTCCGTTCAAGCAAATCGAATTTGACATCATGTTCGATAAAGGGATTTCTCGTGAAGGCTCAATTCTTGATGCAGCCATCAGTGCCGGAATAATTCAAAAAAGTGGCGGATGGTTTTCCTACAATGATCAAAATATCGCTCAAGGGCGAGAAGCGGCCAAAGCGTTTCTTGCAGAAAACCAAAAAATCGCTTCAGAAGTAGAGAAGAAAGTAAAAGAGCCTACCAAAAAAGCTTCCTAAGTTTAGGGAGAGGATTAGTCGGCGGCTAGGCAAAAGCACCAGCCGCACGACCTATATAGATTCTCCCCAGTCTTTCCCAACCCCTCCAGGCAGTATTAGCGCCGAACTTCGCATCGAATCCGACCGATTCAGTGGCCCATGGGAGCGAAATCAGCTTGAACTCTCCTTGGGAAGAGCGAACTAGGTAAACTTCCTCACCAGAAGCTTCGAGCAGTTCGGACAGTAGGATCTCAATCTGCCTTTGTTGATCGAGGAATAGGCGAGCTTGATCTTCTGTGATCGTGAAACCTTCGGTTGCTGTATCCACCATTTTATGGTTGATTGCGGCGCAAATGGTATTGATCGTGGCCAGTAGATCCGGGTGGCGTTTCAATATGATAAACTGCTCCCCCTTCAACAAGCCAACGAGAAGAACGATTAACTCTCTCAGTTTCACGATACCCCTCTCTAACTAGCGATCACTTGTTTGAAAGCGTTATACCATAAATAAACCTAAGATTCAACCTGACTCGGCCAAAAAACTTTTGAACTGATATAATCAAGATTATGGGGAAAATTACGGATATTGTTTTGCAAAAAAAGGACCCAGCGCGGCTAAATATTTATATTGACAACAATTTCGCGCTTGGAATTTCGGCGCAGCTGCGGTTTGAAAAAAGACTGGAGATTGGGCAGAAATTGACTGAAAAACAAATCCAAGATCTGATCGCCGCAGATCAAACCGAACGACTTTTGAATAAAGCGTTTAATTTTTTATCGTTTCGGCCCAGAAGTGAGAAGGAGACGCGCGACCACTTATTACGAAAAGGAAAGCTGAAAGAAATCAAAAGCGATGTAGAAAAGAAGCAGTATGAGACTTCTGTTGAGGCAGTTATCAACAAGTTACAGAAAGCCAAACAACTAGATGATTTTGAATTTTCCAAATGGTGGGTAGAGCAGAGGATTAGATTCAATCCGCGGGGTGATAGGCTTTTAAAAAATGAATTGAAATCCAAAGGAGTCGACAATGAAATTATCGATCAACTTCTCGTAAATAACAATGAAGATCAGATTCAATTAGCCACAAAAGCAGCCGAGAAGAAAATAAAATCGTATCAAAAATTGGGTAGTGAAGAAATTAAAATAAAATTAGGCCAATACTTGGCACGTCGGGGATTTGGTTGGGAAGTCATAAAAAAAGCCGTTGACACTTTTGTGGAGAAAGGGTAAAATTATAGCGCTAGTAAAAATAGACTGATGTAGCAGTATTTTTTTTGCTAACCTGCCATTTTATTTATTCCCCTGCTTCTTTTATAGCAATGTATTTAGAAAGGATCGAAAACAATTATGAATCAAGTATTTATTGCCGCCGTTTCTGCAGTGGTGGGAGTAGTTCTCGCTCTCGGTTATCAAAACTATCTTAGAAAGAAGACCTCAGAAGTAAAAGAATCCGAACCAAAAACAAAAGATATTGATACTGATGCCAAAGAAATAATTCTTGAGGCAAAAGATGAAGCGTTGCGGATAAAAAAGGAAGCCGAAGACGAAGCACACAAGGTCCGGTCGGATACTCTTTCTCTTGAAGCTAAATTGGCGGCGCGGGAAGAAAATTTTGCTAAAACCCTATCTGATATTGAGAAGAAAGAAGCTTCTTTTGCCGAGAAGGAAAAGGAAGTTGAAAAAACCAGGAGTGAATTGGTAACAAAACTCGAAAAAGTCGCTGGTGTTACCAGGGAAGAAGCCAAAAAGTTGATATTGGAAGCGACCGAGAAAAACTTAAATGAAGAAATCGCAAAAAAGATTAAAGAAAGTGAAGAACAAATAAAAAAGGAAGCCGACGATAAAGCAAAGGAAATTTTAGTCGACGCTATGCGTCACGCCGCGACAGATTATGTGGCCGAATATACTACTTCGACCATCAAACTACCAGATGAAGATATGAAAGGAAGAATAATTGGTAAAGAAGGTCGCAATATCAAGTCTTTAGAGGCTGTGACCGGTGTGGATATCGATCTTGACGAACCAGGACTAATTCGACTTTCATCTTTTGATGGCGAGAGACGGGAAATAGCAAAAGTATCCCTGGAGCGTTTGATGGCCGATGGAAGGATTCAACCAACCAGAATCGAAGAGATTGTTGAACGAGTTCAAAAAGATTTTGGCAAAATTCGGCGTGAAGAGGGCGAAAAATTGGCTAGAGAAGTTGGAATTCATAATTTACCGCTAGAAATAGTCGATACGCTTGGCCGATTTAAATGGAGATTTTCTTACGGACAAAATCTCTGGCTTCATACTATCGAGGAGACCAAAATCGGAATGGCTATTGCTCGTGAGATAGGTGCCGATGTGAATATAGTTAGGCTTGGATGTTTGTTCCATGATATCGGAAAGATATTTACACCAGAGCAGGAAGGTACCCATGTGCAAATAGGAGCAGATTTTCTGAGGAAATTTAATTTTGATCCCAAAGTAGTGGCCGCCGTAGAGGAGCATCATGAAGATAAACCATTTTCTTCGCTGGAGTCAGTAATAGTCTGGATAGCCGATGCAATTTCTGGTAGCCGACCTGGTGCTCGTCACGAGTCGGTCGAAGATTATGTGAAGAGGTTGAAGGATATAGAGAATATCGCTACTTCATTTCAGGGTGTGGAGAAATCATTTGCTATTTCTGCCGGGAGAGAAGTCCGAGTTGTAGTTTTCCCCCAACAGATCGATGACGCCGGCGCTACCAAAATGGCGCATGATGTAGCTGAGAAAATCGAAAAGAGTGTTACTTATCCTGGACAAGTAAAAGTAACCGTAATGCGTGAAACTAGGGCAGAAGCAATAGCTAAGTAAATCTATGAGAATATTATTCATTGGTGACGTTGTCGCCAAACCAGGTCGGGCAGCCATCAGGGAAATTTTGCCTGACTTAATAAAAGAGAAAAAAATAGATTTGGTAATAGCCAATATCGAAAATTTGGCCCACGGTAAAGGCGCGACCGAAAAAACGGTTGAAGAGATCAGAGACGCTGGGGTGGATATTATGACGAGTGGCAATCATATTTGGTTTCGGGAGAGTTTCGCTGATATTTTAAACAAAGACCCGCGTATTTTACGCCCGGCAAATTACCCAGGTGATTCTCCAGGATACGGATTCACTTACGCCGATGTGGATGGCCAGAAAGTTCTCGTCGCCAATCTGATGGGGAGGCAATGGATGGACGAGCCGACAGATGAGCCATACCGAACTATCGACGTATTACTACTTGATCAAGTCGAAAAAGAGAAACCAAACACCATTTTTATCGATTACCACGCAGAAGCTACTAGTGAAAAGGCAGCGATGGCTTGGTTTTTGGATGGAAGGGTAACTGCCGTAGTTGGTACCCATACTCATGTGCCTACGGCTGATCCGCAAATTTTACCCAAAGGAACGGCCTTTGTGACCGATATTGGTATGACCGGTGCGGTGAACTCTGTTCTTGGTGTCGAGCCGGACATAATAATTAGGAAGCAAAAAGATCCTGGACCGGCAAAATTCGAATGGGTAGAATCTGGCCCGAAAGTATTTCGTAGTGTTCTGATTGAAACAAATAAAAGCGGAAAGGCAAAATCAATTGAAAGAATCGATAAAACGCTTGATTGATTGTTTGTTTTTCTTGATATTTGTGTAAAATTAAAGAGAACTTTTTGTAAATAAATCCATTTTCTCGGCGCCAATTTAGTAAACTACTGCCCTTTTTGGTAAAAAAAGGAGGTGAAAAATATGCTTAAAGCGGACATCATTGAAAAAGTGGCCAAAGCCGCTCATCTTACAAAAAAAGCTGCGAAAGAAGCTGTCGACGCGACATTTGATAATATTATTGCTGCTTTGAAGAAAGGTGATAAAGTAGTTCTCTCAGGATTTGGAACCTTTATTGTTCGTGGCAGAAAAGCGAGGCCGGGCAGAAATCCGAAAACCGGACAAACCATTCAGCTCCCCTCTATGAATACGGTTGGTTTCATTGGTTCCAAAGGCGTTAAGAAGCAAGTGCGTAAATAATCTTCAAAAGGTTGGGGTTTCCGCGCTAGTCTAAAATAGGTTCAAAGCCAATTTCCCTCAAGTAGTCACAGTGGTTGCACTCTGTTCCTAATGAGCAAACAAAGAGATCTTTACTACCCTCTTTCGGTATTTTTTTCGCTTTTTCTATTACGAATTGTTTTATATTTTCCCTATCTTCTTCATTGGAATGCTTCGTCGACCAGTTACCGCTTTCTAGATGCAAGTAAGAGAGTTTTGAAACATCTTTCTTTAGCCATTCTCGGACCAAGAGGCCGTATATTGGTAGTTGATATGGATCATCTCTATCTTCCTTTCCAGTCTTATAGTCGATGATATGAAGGCTGCCATCTGCTTCCAGATCGACACGATCAATTTTTCCGCCCAACATAACATTTTTAGTCAAAGGTATGTATTTTGTCGACGTTGGAGAGAGTTTGTAAGGTGTTACTTGGGTGTCTTCATTGTTGTAAAAGTTTGTTAGCATGGCAATCGCTCTTTCCTTGTAACTACGTTCCTCAGCATTATCTTTAAATCCCCCCTCTTGATTACTCGCTGATCGCCAATGAAGCTCAAATTGATCAAAGAGGCGCTCTTGGTTGCGGATCTGGGGGACTAGACTGTAAAAAGAATTAAGAGTGTTATGAACCGCTTCTCCCAGGGTATAATAAGGTCGTGGCGGCTCTTTATACTTAGTAGGCTCGTATATATAATAGTGCCAATATTTTCTCGGGCATTCTAACCAAATCTTTAGTTTGTTTGGAGAAATATAGAAAAGATTATTTTGTTTCATGGACCTCATTATAGCAGCCCGTACATAAAAACGGGTTTTGATTTAAAAAAAGGTTTAGTATACTCTTGTATATGAAAAGTTCTACCCAAAAAATAATCGATCAGGCCAAAGGAACGCTTAATGGTAATCTCAAAACTGGTTATTCAGATTGGGCGAATACTAAGTATAAGTACATTTGCCCTTCAAAAAGTCATTACCAACATCAATGGTTCTGGGATTCCTGTTTCCATGCGATTGCTCTATCTCACCTGGATCTTGAACTAGCTAAAAACGAAGTAAACTCGCTATTGTGGGCGCAGAGAAAAGATGGCTTTATACCACACATTATTTATTGGGATCGTCGCAATTACAATAGTCTCCTGACAAACCTTGGTTCACGTTTGGAGTCAAAACTTTCCTTTACGCCAAAAAGTACCGAACTTATTCAACCACCATTAATTGCCCAAGCCGTTGAAGCAATATACCAAAAAGATAAAAATATAGATTTCTTGCACAAAGTCTTGCCCAAGCTCAAATCTTACTATCTTTGGCTAGCTAACAATCGAGATCCAGATAATGACGGCCTAATCTCGATAATCGCTCCTTATGAATCGGGTCTTGATCAATCACCATCATACGATCCTATTTTCGGCACCGAAAACAAGCCCCAAATATTTTCTGCTGTGGTTGGTAGGACAATCACTTTCCGTAATATGATGCGCAATTACAATCTGGAAAGTATTTTTGAGGCCGATTATTTTAATGTCAAAGATGTACTGGTGAACTCTATCTACATTAAAAATCTTGAAACTCTTTCTAACCTTTTACATGAAATAGATCAAGAAGAATCAGCTCGACATTTCCACCAACTATCACTAAAGGGTAAAGATGCTCTAATAAAGAAATGTTTCGATCGAAGCGAAAGTATTTTTTTTGATACTTACGGAAGTAGCGATAAAACAGTGAAAGTTAAAACCATCAAAGGTCTTCTTCCTCTTATGTTGGATTTGCCGAAGGGGATGGTAGGGGATATAGTGAAAAAGCATATTCTGAATAGAAAGGAATTTGATTTGCCCTATCCTATACCAACTGTTGCAGCTGATGAAGAAAGTTTCTCACCGGTTCCAACAAAAATAGCAAACTATCCGCTACTTTGCCGTGGACCGACTTGGATAAATACGAATTGGTATATATTCAATGGTTTAAAAAAACACGGATATGAAAAGGAAGCAGACAATCTGCGCGAGAAAACTATCCAGTTGATACAAAAAAGCGGCTTTCGTGAATTTTTTAATCCATTTTCGGGCGAAGGTTACGGAGCGGTCGATTTCTCCTGGTCTACACTCGTAGTCGATATGATCCTTAGGTAGCCAGAGGGTGCCTAACGCCCGCCTGCTGTAGACTGGCACTGTCGGGCAGGCAAAGACATGAGAGTGGATGAAAAATAGATCGCTTTGCGTTCTGCGCAAATGACGTTTCTACAAGTAGCACGAAGATTTTGAAGCCACGGAGTGGCTTATAGTTGAAATTCCTCTAGATTTTTAGTATAATAATCCGCACAACTGAATATCGGTATTGATCACTAACCGCTAATAGTGGCTTTCAGGAAAGGAGGAGAGACAACCGTGCCTGGATCACGGACAACTCTCGTCGACCGCCGGATAGCATCAATGCTGATGGATGGCATTCCCGACGACTTGCCTGATGAAATCATCAGAAGGCATGGTAAGAATGTTGGGCATC
>Ga0154790_156_pt3 | contig 8826 bp, 8 predicted proteins | sample Rifle2008BG16ft_FD_105798 | JGI IMG/M metagenome (GOLD analysis project Ga0154790, IMG submission 105798) | Candidatus Woykebacteria bacterium RBG_16_43_9 | reverse complement strand
AACTAGCTCAGGATAAACTTCTCATCCCACTCCAATCAACGCGGGGTCCGTCACACTCACGCCAATGGTGAGCTTGCCGAATCCATGGCGGAAGGGGTGGGATTCGAACCCACGATCCCGATACTATCGGGACACCGGTTTTCGAGACCGGCACTTTAAACCACTCAGTCACCCTTCCGCACTAGGCGGGGTTCGAGACCCGACTTCAGCAAGCTTTCGGACGGGCAAGCCTAGCCAAATAAACCCATGCCCACCGAAGCTTTAGCGTAGGTGGGACTCTGGCATCCCTCCTTGGCGTCCCCGGAGAGACTCGAACTCTCAACCTTCAGCTCCGCAAGCTGACGCTCTATCCTATTGAGCTACAGGGACAAAGTGTAGGTATTTTAACAGAGCTTAGGATTTAAGGCAAAGGTTCAAAGATTGGTGTTAGAATCAGAATATGAAGCTAAAGTTTTACAGCCACTCTTTGCCATCGAATACTCATCCAGAGGAAAATCAGGACGCGCTTTTTATTGATCAGAAAAATAAAGCAGCCGGCATATTTGATGGGATCGGCGGTTTGGCTTATGGAGGGCAAGCAGCTATCTCAGCAGCTGAATTTTGTAAAATCGAAATTTCCCAGGTTGGAATCGAAAAAACTCTAGAGAACTGCCACCGCTTCCTGAAAGAAAAAGGTAAAAAAGAATTTGGAAAAGAAATAGCTACCACCGCTGCCGTAACGCAAATTTATCTGAAACAAACCCCAGCCTTAATAGTTTGGGGAAGTGTGGGCGATTCAAGAATCTACCATTTATCTTCGACTGGTTTTGCGCAAGCATCGACGGATGATTCTTTGATCACACAAGCGATGGAAAATGGATGGGTAAGTAGTTCAAAAGCTGAACAAATAAATCAAGCGGAAAACCTACGCGGACTTAATAGGGTGGAAAAAAATCTATTTCAAAATAGAAACCTAATCACCCAGGCTTTGGGTATTGGAGTAATGACCACTAGGGTTGGGAAATTCAAAGCGAGAAAAGGCGACCGGGTTGTGCTAACTAGCGACGGTGTCCATAACAATCTGACCAACTTGCAAATAGAACAGATTCTAAAAAATAAACCCGCAGATCCGGCCAAAAAATTGGTTGAAGAGGCTACTTTTATATCAGAAACTGATTCTCTTCGAGCAAAGAGCGATGATATGACTGCGGTGGTGGTAGAATTACTATCATGAAATATGAGATATCCGCTGGTGGAGTCGTTTATAGAAGAGTAGAGGAGAAAATAGAGTTTTTGATTGTTCAGCATTCTGGTCATCACCGTTGGGTGTTGCCCAAAGGCTGGATTGATGCTGGTGAAACAAAGGAAGAGACTGCAGTCAGAGAAGTGAAAGAAGAAGCTGGAGTGGAGGCTGAGATCCAAGATTATTTAGGTGAAACAACTATTTTTTACACCCTGCCTGCCGGCAGGCAGGCGAATCCCCAGAAAGAAAAAGTGCGTAAAACCAGCCATTTTTTCCTGATGGAGTACGTTAGTGGTGATCCAGACAAAGACCACGGTTGGGAAGTAGAAAATACTGCTTGGTTGGAAACTAACGCAGCAATAAAGAAGCTAGATTATCCTGGTGAAAAGAAGATGATCGAAAAAGCTTTTAAAATTCTTGAAATTAAACCCAACTCAAGTTAAAATAAGACAGTTTTGGTGGGGTCGCATAGTGGACTAGTGCATACGCTTGGAAAGCGTACGTGCCCGAAAGGGTACCGTGGGTTCGAATCCCACCCCCACCGCCAGTTATTTCCAAATCGGGTGTGCTATAATTTATTTATCGTGAAATACAAAAATCTCGTTTCCTATACTGCTTTATTTTTGATAGGAGTAGGGGTACAGTCTTTTTTATATATCAGACCAACCGCGGATGATCCTGAGGCAGCCGGACCGTATTATTTTCCTGTGTTACTCATTCTGGGTTTATTAATGGGTCTAATTCTGGGTAGAAATTTTTGGAAAGGTTATCTGGCTACATTGGCAGGACTTTACGTTGGGTTAACCCTTTGGGTAGCTTCATTACCACCGGTAGAACCAGTGGGAACAAGTCTTGCCGGTGTTAACTACGTCTTAGTTACAGGCATGTCTATTCCAATGGGCTTTTTAGCAGCAATAGTAGCAGTCACCGTAGTTTTAATTAAACAAAAAACCGCAAAGAAAAAAGCTTCCTAATCTACAACTTGTTTTATCCCGTGTAATTGAATACCATAGTGCCGATGGGCAACCAAAGCCAAATTGATGAGATAAAAAGCAAAATCGATATTGTCTCCCTGGTAAACGAGTACGTTCCTTTGAAAAAAGCAGGCAGAAACTACAAGGCTCTTTGTCCCTTTCACAACGAGAAAACACCCTCTTTCATGGTTAATCCAGATCGACAGATCTTCAAATGTTTTGGTTGCGGTGAAGGCGGAGACGCATTTACTTTTTACCAACGAATGGAGGGCGTGGAATTTGGCGAAACATTAAAATTTCTGGCTAGTAGAACCGGAGTCAAGCTAAAAGAATATGCACCGACAAAGCTGGAGCAGAAAAAGGAAGTATTTCTTAGAGCAAATGAAATTGCCAGCAAGCTATATCATCATTTACTAACCAAACATCCTTCTGGCAAAAAAGCCCTCGAATATTTAAAAGCTCGAGGGGTAAAACAGAAAGCTATCGCCGACTTTCAACTTGGATATGCTCCAGAGAGGGAAAAGCTGCTACTTGATTACCTGACAAAGAAGGAGTTCTCGATTCAAGATGTTGTTTCTTCCGGGCTCGCTTTTGTCAGTGGCAACAAACCAAGAGATCAATTCCGAGGCAGAGTCATGTTTCCGATCGTCGATACTCAGGGGAGAGTAATCGCTTTCTCGGGCAGAGCCCTTGGAAACATCGAACCAAAATATCTAAACAGTCCCGAGACACCGATTTTTAGTAAAAGCAAGGCTTTGTATGGGATCGATCATGCAAAACAGCCGATGAAAAAGGAAACGTCAGCAGTTTTAGTCGAAGGAAATCTGGATGTCATTTCTTCCCATCAAATTGGTGTAACAAATGTCGTCGCTCCACTTGGTACGGCGGTAACAGAGTTTCAAGTGGAAATAATCAAAAGATGGGCCGAAAACTTACTTTTTGCTTTCGATACAGATCTAGCTGGAGATGCGGCCGCAAAAAGAGGAATAGAGATCGCTGAAAATGCTGGAATGAACATACGGGTTGTTCAACTTCATCAAGGCAAGGACCCAGATGAAATTATTCGGAAAGATCCTCTTGCCTGGAAAAAAGCAATAAAGGAAGCGGTGCCGATTTATGATTTCTTTATCGATTCGGCGATCAGCAAATACGGAACTAGCGGAGCTGAAGCGAAAAAGAAAGTCGCTGCCGCTACTTTAACCGACATCGCCAAAATAAACGATGAGATCAGCAAGGCTCACTATTTGCAGACTCTTAGTTCAAAATTGGGAGTAGAAGAGGCGGTTTTGCGAACCGCTATGAATAAATATCAAAGCAAAGAACCTACCACGGTGGATATTAAAGAGGTGTTGGAAAAGCCTCTGAGTGAAAAAGGAAAAATCTTGATAGAGAAATATTTGTTGGCTCTTATACTTCAAGGAGGCCAATTTCCCCAAGAAGCTGAGGATAAGATCCTCGATGAGGCGCAGCTGCGCGAATTATTCGCAAAAATCAAACAATTTATAAATAGTGAGGGTAGACTGAAGGTAAAAGTCCTCATTAAGACTATACCTACTGCCTTGCTGCCCACTTTTGACGAGCTTCTTCTGCTCGATATAAACGAAGAAATATTAGAAGATGAAGAAAAACTCCAAAGAGAAATCAATTATTGCACAAGCAGATTAAAAGAGTTAAACTTACGAACTAAACTTAAGGATCTATCGCTGGCGATTAAACAAGCAGAATCTATAGGAAATCAATCCAAAGTAATTTCATTGAGTGAACAATTTCGTGATTTGTCAAAAGTTTTAAATAGTTTAGAAATGAAGTAACCTTTATAAATCTATGGCGACTAAAATAACGGTTGGTTCGGTAACTGAATTAATCAAAAGAGGCAAAGATGTCGGGTTCGTGACCCAGGATGATATATTAACAGTTTATCCTCAAGCCGAAGCTCACGTCGAGGAGATTGATAATTTATACACCCGTTTAGCAGAAGAAGGAATCGATGTTCTTGAAGTCGGAGCCCAGGAGGAGATAAAGACTGGTGACATCGAAAAGGAAATAGAAGTACTCTCAGCCTTGGCGGGCGGCCAAATCACCGATCCAGTCAGGATGTACCTAAAAGAAATTGGTCGTATCAATCTGTTGACTGCCCAAGAAGAGGTTATCCTAGCGAAAAGAAGTGAAAAAGGCGAATTAAAAGCAAAAGAAATTTTAATTAATTCCAATTTGCGTTTGGTGGTCTCGATAGCCAAAAAATACGTCGGCCGGGGCCTTTCTTTGCTAGATCTTATCGAAGAAGGAAACATCGGTTTGATGAGGGCCGTGGAAAAATTTGATTGGCGCAAAGGGTATAAATTTTCAACTTACGCTACCTGGTGGATCCGACAAGCCATTACCCGAGCGATCGCCGATCAAGCCAGAACTATCCGTATTCCCGTCCACATGGTCGAAACTATAAACCGCTTTATCCGCACTTCCCGCAAGCTTATGCAAGAACTTGGTCGCGAACCGACGCCAGAAGAAGTTGCTAAGGTGATGGAAATAGATCCAGAAAAAGTGCGCGAAATCATCAAAGTTTCTCAAGAGCCTACCAGTCTCGAAGCCCCAGTTGGCGAAGAAAAAGATTCGACCCTGGGAGATTTCATTCCCGATGAAGAAATAAGACCCGAGGATCAAGCTAGCGCGGAGCTACTGAAATCCCACCTGGCCGAAGTCTTGGACACACTGAATGATAGGGAAAAAAAGGTGCTCCGACTTCGTTTTGGCCTAGAGGACGGACGGCAGCGGACGTTAGAGGAAGTCGGCCGAGAATTTGGTGTTACTCGCGAGAGAATTCGTCAGATCGAAGCAAAAGCACTTCGGAAACTGCGCCACCCCACACGATCTAAGAAACTAAAGGATTATTTGGAGTGAGACTGAGGCGCTGAGGTTACCTGCAAGGCAGAATGTCAAATGCCAAAACCCAAATGCCAAATAAAATCCAAAGCACAAATTCCGAAAAAAATTTAGACATTTAGTCATTTTGTCATTGATTTGAACTTTGAGCTTTGACATTTGAGCTTTACAATTTTAATGAATAAACGACTACGCCAGTCAATCATCGGTTTAATATGGCCCGGCCCCATTGCTGGACCGCTGCCAATAAATCTCTTTCGTATCCTTGCGCCGTTGCTAGTCATTTATGTCAAGCCCCTGGCAGCTTCATTGGTGATGGGAATATTAACCGCCGCTTTATCCGTTTATTACTACCGGCTACTAGAGCTTTCTGGCGGGAGAGAATATGTTGAGAACTTGTTAAAAAAACTGCCAACCAAAGCCCACAGAGGAATTGAAAATAAGGGCCCCTTAGCTTTGTTTGCTAGTAGTTTAGTCTTTGGGGTTTTTACTTACGCCGTTTTTTTACGACTGTTAAGATATTCCGAAACTAAATCCGAAATTTTTCTTATCGCTTCAGCCTTCGTCAGTTCTATAATTTGGACCGGAATTTTCTGGGGCGGCGTAGTCGAAATTTCCAAACGATTCATCACAATTGCTTTTTAGGCAGGTTTGCAGTAGAATTTGGTGTCATGAACGAAAAGTACAACTCACCGACTTGGGGTGAACTGGATTATTCTGGGGTTATCGAAAAAATAGCAAATTATATAAAAGAAGACACCCACCTCCGTTATAAAGTAATCGTTGGTACTGATTCTGAGAATAGAAACGGTGTTGCCGAGTTCGTGACAGCGATCGTCGTCCATCGTATCGGAAAGGGGGGCATTTATTTTTGGAATCGAAAGAAACTCAAGAACGTGGTGGCAATTGCCGACAGAATAAGCAAAGAAACTCAATTTTCGATTGAACTAGCCTGGAAAATTCGGGATACCTTTCGCCATAACGGCCTTTCTGGTTATGAACCCGAAGTTCATTTAGACGTTGGTCAGAACGGTCTGACTCGCGATATGATCCGCTGGGTGACCGGAATGGTTTTGGGGAGTGGATTTACCTTCAAAATAAAACCAGAAAGCTACGGAGCAACCAAGGTAGCCGATCGCCATACGTAACCGGGAGTTTATTGACTAACTATTAAACTTCCCTTATAGTTAAATTACCTTTAAATTTATTTCTTTTATTGAAGAAAAGACTAGATGATTGCCCGATTTAGAAAACTCATCAACCCACCATATTCCTTAATAGATATTTTTACTATCCTCGGTGTTTTATTTATTCTGCTTATCATTCCGGTAATTTCATTGAATGTTACTTTAGTTCGTGAACCAGCGTCAAAAGCATCTGAACAAAGTCCGTGTGGTCAATATGGGGACGTCGACGGAGATCAAAGCGTCACTATGGCTGACGTTCTCATCCTTAGTAGACATCTGGGTGGCCTTACAATTCCAATTACGTGGACCAGCGAAGTCGAAAAAAGGGCGGATGTTGGCGGAAACAGAACAGCGGATATGTCTGATGCCCTGCGTATTCAGCGTTATATTAGCAGTTTTGATATTACCTTTCCGGTCTGTGCCGATCCAGACGGTGATAGTTTTAGCAACGCTACGGAAGAATATTTAGGTACGGATCCCTACGACTCGTGTCCCGACACTACGTCACACGACGCTTGGCCGCCTGATTTTAATAAAGACAGAGTGATAAACGTATCTGACCTAGGCTCTTTTTTAGCACCGATCAGACGGCTGGATACAAAAACAGGCGATAGCAACTTTAGCAGCCGGTGGGATATAAATGGCGATGGGGCGATAAAACATGATAATAATGATCTGGCCAGCTCTGATCTAGAAGCCATGCGACCTTATCTTCGCGCAACTTGTTCCAACACTACTCCAAAACCAACTCTGGATTTTACTGGAAACAATTCCCCTTCCCCTACGGTTAATAGGGGGGAACAAGTTACTTTGCGATGGAGTACAACAAATGCAGGTTCTCCTTGTCAAGCTTCAGACGGCTGGGGTGGATTAATAAATAATTCCGGCCAAAAAAGCCTTAGTAGCGATAACTCCGCTACGTTTACACTTTTGTGTGGCGGATCAAACGGAAAGATTGAAAAATCTGTGTCCGTTAGTGTCAGACCGTGTTACGGAAATCTGACAACGGCAGTTGAAGGCAGGACTTCAGGAGATATAGAAAAAAACCCCGGTCAAGGTTTTATAGTTGACGGAACCGGCCTATCTAGTTGCTTGAGTTCAGATAGGTTGATTTTACAGGATTGGGGTTGGAGTTCAAGTACTTGGGTCAATACAGGTTCTTTTTGCACGTTAGACAATCGCACTTCTTGTTCTGTTAACTCCTCCTTCCAATCTGGCCGCCACGCAATCCGCTTGGCTCTAGATCGAGATAGCAACGGCAGTATAGAAAAAGAAAGTAGCAATTTTCTCTACATAAATATAGTGAATCAAAGCCCACCCCCACCGGCGGCTAATTGTAGCGGGGCACCCATACTTTATTTAAGTCAAAGAACCGTGGAGTCTGGTGGCGGAGTAAAAATTACGGCAACCAGTAAAGGATTTTCAAATTGCGGTAGCGATAACACCCAATTCTTTTGGATAAGACCAGTTACAAGAAGCTATTGGGTGAACAGTGATTATTTTGCTCAGTGTAATTTTGCAGCCAAACCCAGCGAATGTTCAGTGACTTTTAACCAACCAAACGATGTGGGTAGGTATTTAGTGGCGGTGACGTACGAACTTGCGGGAGGAGGTCAACTTAACGACTTTGAGTATTTAGATGTAATTGCCCCACCCCCACCAACGCCGGATCCGGTATCTGGTGGTGGGTCATCAGATGAAATAAAGAATTTCATTAGAGAATATGTTGGCGGGGTCGCTGTTGAAAAAGTTATAAGAACTAGCTGGGGTTCTGAAGAAACTGTAAATATGGGTAAATTTTTGTGGGGTCTATCCGGCTGTGAAACCGGTGGGAGTTGGAATCCTTCTGCCTACGCAGGACCGTCTTATCATGAAATTGGTTTGTTCCAATATCAACATGCCTATATACCTGGCTACGGCGACTCAACAACAGCTCCTGGCGGAAGTGACGTTTGGGGTAATGCTGTTAGAAGAACTCAACAGCTGGGATTAAGTTTGGGAAGTGATATTTTTAAGTATCAAGATCAAGTACGAGTAACGGAGTGGAAAGTTAAAAAAGGTGGCGGCGAAAATGTAAACGCTTGGTCTTGTTACGGCCATTGGAAAGCGGCGGAATATGAAGCCGAATGGTAATGTTATGAATGTAAACAAACTATTCGCAATTTTTTTGATAGTAATGATTTCCATCGTAGTTGGTTTGATTTTTGTATTGCAAATCCCAGAAAAATTAAATCTCATTAAACCCAGACCTTCCTCAACTCCCGTAGAAAACGGGTCATACCTTGCTGATGACGCGATCAAGATAAAAGAGGAGATCACTAAAACAGATAAAAAAGTAGGCGACCTGCTTCTAGCAGAAAACGATAGATTTAAAATAGTTTATTTAATCTCTAATGATCAATTTTCAGTACTGATCAAAGAAGACCCATTTAAGGAAGGTAAAAAAGAAGCTGAACAATGGTTTCTTGGTAAAGGATTCAAACAGGCAGATCTTTGTTTTTTCCGAGTCAATTTCGTCTCTTCAAAAGAGGTCAAATATCGACTGTCGGCAGCAGATACTGTG
>Ga0154790_106_pt1 | contig 9503 bp, 9 predicted proteins | sample Rifle2008BG16ft_FD_105798 | JGI IMG/M metagenome (GOLD analysis project Ga0154790, IMG submission 105798) | Candidatus Woykebacteria bacterium RBG_16_43_9 | reverse complement strand
AGAAACAGATAGCGGAGTTGATAAATTTAGATCAGGCGGAAAGACTTTTAGCTAAGTCTCTACGATTGTTATCATTTCGACCGCGGAGTGAGAGGGAAATCCGCGATCATTTATTGAGAAAAGGAAAATTAAAAGATATTAAAGCCGATGATGAAAAAGCCCAATACGAAAGATCAGTTGAAACGGTAATCAAAAAGCTAGAAAATCTTGGGCAAATTGACGATTACGAATTCGCCAAATGGTGGGTGGGCCAAAGAACTCGGTTTAAACCGCGCGGTTATTACGTGATTCGGATGGAATTAATCTCTAAAGGTGTAAGTAAGGAGATAGTAGATGAGTTGACTGCTATAAAAAAAGAGGATCAGTTAAAACTCGCTTTGGCAGCTGCATCGAAGAAGATGAGCTCATATAAAAAATTAGATACCGAAAATTTCAAACAGAAAATAGGAAATTATCTGCTTAGCCGCGGTTTCAGTTGGGAGGTAGCCAAAAATATCGTTGACACGTTGGCTCATAAGCGGTAAAATAGAAAAGCTGTAAATAAAATTAGACTGATACAGCAATAAATTTCTGTTCATCGCAAGTTTTACTAAACTCCTGCCCAGTTAAAAGACTAACATGTTTTTGGAAAGGATCGAAATAAATAATGGACCCAATATTGACAGCCGCTGCATCTTTAGTGGTGGGAGTAGTATTAGCCTTCACGTATCAGAATTATCTTAAAAAGAAAGCCTCTAAAGATAAGGAAATCCCCTCAAAAATCAAAGAACCTGACACGCAATCTCGTGAAATTATTTTGGAAGCCAAAGATGAGGCTTTCAAAATAAAAAAAGAAGCCGATGAAGAGGCGAGGAAAATTCGCGCTGAAGCCCTTTCTCTCGAGGCAAAATTGGCTGCGAAAGAAGAAAATTTCGCCAGGATTCTGGCTGATATTGAAAAAAAAGAAACCTCCTTTGCCGATAAAGAAAAGGAGATCGAAAAGACCAGAAATGAACTAGTGACAAAGTTAGAAAAAGTAGCCGGTGTTACGAGAGAAGAAGCTAAAAAACTTATTTTGGAAGCCACCGAGAAAAATTTAAATGAGGAAGTAGCGAGAAAAATTAGAGAAAGTGAGGAGCAGATAAAAAAAGAAGCCGATGAAAAAGCCAGACAAATCTTAGTAGACGCCATGCATCACGCCGCGACTGATTACGTCGCCGAATACACCACCACCAACATCAAACTTCCTGATGAAGATATGAAAGGTAGAATCATCGGTAAGGAAGGCCGAAACATAAAGGCATTTGAAGCTGCCACTGGGGTTGATGTAGATTTGGATGAGCCAGGATTGATTCGTCTCTCCTCCTTCGATGGTGAAAGACGGGAAATAGCCAAGGTAGCTTTAGAGCGACTCATAGCCGATGGCCGTATTCAACCAACCAGAATAGAAGAAATAGTCCCAAGAGTTCAAAAAGATTTCGAAAAAATCAGACGAGAAGAAGGTGAAAAACTTGCTAGGGAAGTTGGAATACACAATCTACCCTTAGAAATTGTCGATGCTCTAGGAAAATTCAAATGGCGTTTTTCCTACGGGCAAAACCTCTGGCTCCACACCCTTGAAGAAACCAAAATAGGCATAGCTATTGCTCGGGAGGTGGGCGCTGATGTGAATATAGTTCGGTTGGGGTGCTTGTTTCACGATATCGGTAAGATTTTTACGCCGGAACAAGAAGGTACTCATGTTCAGGTCGGTGCAGATTTTCTAAAGAAATTTAACTTTGACCAGAAAGTCCTCGCCGCCGTCGAAGAACACCACGAGGACAAACCATTTTCGGGGGTTGAGTCAGTTATAGTTTGGATCGCAGATGCAATTTCTGGTAGTCGACCTGGGGCTCGTCACGAATCGGTGGAGGATTATATCCACCGGCTAAAAGACGTTGAAAATATCGCTACCTCTTTTCAAGGTGTCGAAAAATCATTTGCTATTTCAGCGGGGCGGGAAGTGAGAGTCATCGTAATTCCAGAGCAAATCGATGATACATCGGCGACGAAGTTGGCCCACGATGTTGCCGATAAAATCGAAAAAAGTGTTACTTACCCAGGACAAGTAAAAGTTACAGTGATTCGAGAGACAAGAGCAGAGGCAATCGCGAAATAGCATCCTCCGTACTGCGAAACACAAGGTTTCTTAGTACTCTCGGCTGCTGCCTGCCCGACAGTGCCAGTCTTTGGCAGGTGGGTGACCACTTCGTGGACTAAATTTAAGTTATAAAAGAAGAAAAATGAAAATACTTTTCATCGGAGACATCGTTGCAAAACCTGGGAGAGCCGCGGTTAAGCAAGTTTTACCAGACCTCGTTAAGGAGCAAAAAATAGATTTGGTAGTGGCAAACATCGAAAACTTAGCCCACGGTAAGGGAGCCACTGAAAGGACAGTCGAAGAAATCCGGGAAGCTGGTGTAGATATCATGACCAGCGGTAATCACATTTGGTTTCGAGAAGGGTTTGTTGATATTTTAAATAGTGATCCAAGAGTCATCCGACCGGCCAATTATCCGGCTGACGCACCAGGGTATGGATTTACCTACGCAAACGTTGGGTCTAAAAAAGTTCTTGTGACCAATCTTATCGGTAGACAGTGGATAGATGAGCCGATTGATGAGCCTTATCACATTATCGATGCTTTACTGTTAGATCAGGTGGAAAAAGAAAAACCAGATGCGATCTTAGTAGATTATCACGCTGAGGCTACTAGTGAAAAAGCGGCAATGGCGTGGTTTTTGGACGGTAGAGTAACAGCAGTAGTTGGTACTCACACTCACGTACCTTCCGCCGATGCCCAAATTTTACCGAGAGGTACAGCCTTTGTCACTGATATCGGAATGACTGGCGCTGCCCATTCTGTTTTGGGTGTGGAACCCTCAATTATAATTAAAAAACAAAAAGACCCTCAACCAATTAAGTTTGAGTGGGTAGAGACCGGGCCAAAAACTTTCCGCTCCGTGCTTATTGAAACTAAAAAGAACGGAACCGCAAAATCGATCCAACGGATAGACAAAACGCTCCCTTGACTGTTGGAATTTCCTGTCTTTTGTGTAAAATTGTTAAAGATCGACACTACATTTTAATTGAGAATCAATAAATTGAAGCCATTTTAAATAACCAGAAGGTGTTTTGATGGTAAAGGGGGTGAAAAGTATGCTCAAAGCGGACATCATCGAAAAGGTAGCAAAAGACGCCCGTCTTACCAAGAAGGCTGCAAAAGAAGCGGTAGACTCCACTTTTGATAATATTTTTTCTACGTTAAAAAAAGGAGAAAAAGTAGTAATTTCCGGTTTTGGCACCTTTGTAATTCGTGGTAGGAAAGCAAGGCCCGGCAGAAATCCAAAGACTGGGGAAACTATCCAACTTCCTTCTATGAATACAGTTGGTTTTATTGCCTCTAAAGGGATAAAGAAAACCGTGCGTAAGTAAAGGACCCGGACCGTTTATATAGATCAAAACAAAGTTAATTCTAATTTCAGTTCAAAATTGGTTCAAAACCGATTTCTCGTAAATAATCACAGTGGTTGCATTTTTTTCCTAGTGAGCAGATAAAATACCTCCTGTCCTCGATTTTTGGTATCGCCCCAACAGTTTGAATTATAAATTGTGTGGTATTTACCCTTTCCTTTGGATCAGAGGTTTTTGTGGACCAATTACCACTTTCCAAGTGTAAGTAGGAAAGTTTGGATACCTCTTTCTTTAGCCATCCCCGAACCAGAAGATCATAGATTGGTAGCTGATAAGGATCGTCCCGGTCCTCTTTACCAGTTTTGTAGTCGATTATGTGTAAGCTGCCATCTGGTTCTAGATCGACCCGGTCAATTTTGCCTCCGAGCATTATCTTTTTGTTAATTGGCACGTATTTTGTTGTAGTTGGTGAAAGGCGGTATGGAGTCACTCCAACACTCTCATTTTTGTAAAAATTTTCTAGCATTCGCACGGCCCTTTGTTTGTACTCCTCTTCCTCTTGAGGATTTGCAAAACCACCCTCCTGGTTTTTACTAGCGTTCCAGTGCAGTTCAAATTGGTCAAACAACCGCTCTTTTGTGCGTATTGAACTAGTCAAGCTGAAGAAAGAATTAAGAGTGTTGTGCACCGCCTCTCCCAGGGTGTAATAAGATCGGGGTGGTTCCTTGTATTTTGTTGGCTCATGAATATAGTAATGCCAGTATTTCCTGGGACATTCTAGCCAAATCTTCAATTTGTTTGGAGAAATGTAAAAAAGCTGCCCATTCTTCATAGTCTCGAATCTACCACCGTTTATTCAAATAAGTTTTGATTTAGAACAAGTATTAGTATACACTTTTGTTAATGAAAAGAGCTGTCCCTGAAATAATTGAGTCAGCAAAGCAAGTTCTTTGGGGAAATTTAAAAACTGGTTACTCTGCTTGGTCAGGAACAAACTATAAGTACATTTGCCCAGCAAATGAGCACTATACCCACCAATGGTTTTGGGACAGCTGCTTTCACGCCATTGTTCTTACTCATTTCGACGTTGAACTAGCCAAAAATGAAATAAACTCTTTGCTATTCGCCCAAAAAAAGGAAGGGTTCATCCCGCATATTATACATTGGGATGGCCACAGGTACGCAGCTTCATTATCAAATCTAGGCCTGCGGTTAGAGTCAAAATTTTCTTTATTCCCGTCAACCTCGCAGCTTATCCAACCCCCATTGATTGCTCAGGCAGTGGAAGCAATCTACAAAAAAGATAAGGATATTGATTTTTTGCGCAGAGTCGTACCAAAACTGAAATCCTACTATCTTTGGCTTTCAGGCTACCGGGATCCAGATCAAGATGGTCTGATATCAATAATTGCACCGTATGAATCTGGTTTGGATCAATCCCCGTCATACGATCCGGTTTTAGGCATGGGTAGCGGACTACCTTTTATATCCTCCTTGATTGGTAGAACAGTGACGCTTCGAAATTTAATACTCAATTATGACCTGAAGAAAATTTTTGAAGCAGATTACTTTAACGTTGAGGATGTGTTAGTTAATGCGATTTATATTAAAAATTTAAAAGTTCTCTCCGGTTTATTGCACGAAATAGATCATGAGGAAGCGGCTAGACATTTTTACCATCTTTCAGAAAAAGGTAAGAACGCACTAATCAAAAAATGCTATGATTCCAAGGAGGCTTTTTTCTTTGACGTATACGGGGCTGATGATAAAAAGGTGAGAGTAAAAACTATAAAAGGGTTGATGCCTCTTATCCTGGATTTACCAAAAAGAATAGTGGCTGACATCACAAAAAAACACGTCTTCAATAAACAAGAGTTTGATTTACCCTACCCAGTGCCTACTGTTTCGGCAAGCGAAGAAAGTTTTTCACCGACCCCGGCAAAAATAGCTAAGGAACCCTTGATCTGGCGCGGCCCGACTTGGATAAATACAAACTGGTATTTAGTGAAAGCGCTTCACCATCATGGATATAACAAAGAGGCGCAGCTTATCACCGAAAAAAGTTTAGAATTGGTCAAGAAATCCGGCTTTCGTGAGTTTTTCAATCCTTTTTCTGGAGAAGGCTACGGCGCTCACAATTTCTCCTGGTCCACTCTCGTCGTCGACATGATCCTCTCTTGAAGTTCTACTATTAGATATTTGGCTACAAAGTATATAATTCATTCAATTAATAAAAAATGAAGATACTAAAAGAAAAAGATGTACCTAAAAGGGAGCATAAAGGCGAATTGCGTCACTATTACCTGTTTGACGATTACGAAATTATTGTAACCAAGGTTCCTCCTGGACGCATGCAGCTTTGGCACAGCCATAGACTTATACAAGAAACACACTACCTTATGAAAGGACAAATTGAGATTCTGGAAGAAAAGAAAACAGTGGTTATGAAACCTGGTGATCTGGTTTTAATTTCTCCTGGAAGATCCCATACCCTTCGAAATAAGGGGAAATCAACTGCTTACGTATTAACGCTAAAAACCATCCCTAACCCCAAGCCACACCCTAGAAGTATCTTTTCGGAAGATAAAGAAATAAAGACATGAAAAAACTGTTGGTTATTGTTGGCCCAACCGGTACGGGTAAGACAGATCTGGCTTTGGAGCTGGCGAAAAAATTGGATGGTGAGATTGTTTCGGCCGATTCGCGGCAAATTTATATTGGGATGGACGTAGGGACCGGTAAGATACCGGGGAATGCAAAATTAAGAATTAAGAGCGAAGAATTAAAAAAAGAGAAGGGCAGGTGGATTGTTGATGGGGTCCCAATACATCTTTACGATATTATTACGCCGGTTAAGACCTTTTCGGTTGCGGCTTATCAACAGTTAGCCTATGATAGAATCGCTGAGATTCACAAAAAAAATAAGTTGCCGATTTTGGTTGGTGGGACTGGTCTTTACATTAGAGCAGTTGTTGAGGGATTGAAAATTCCCAAGGCAGCTCCAAACAAAAAACTTAGAAAACATCTTGAGTCTAAACCGATCCAATCGTTAATTAGAGAATTGGAGCAAGTAGATCCCGAAACGGTCGAGAAGATCGATAAATCTAACCAGCGAAGAGTCGTCCGGGCATTGGAGGTTTATCACCAAACTGGCGAGCCGTTTTCTAAGTTGCAAGGCAAGTTTAAGGTAGGTTTCGACGCTTTAAAAATCGGTTTGACGTCGGATCGTGGTTATCTATACGCTAGGGTAGATTCTCGTATCGATACTTGGATAAAGACTGGGTTTATTGAAGAAGTTAAAATACTATTGGATAAAGATTATAAAGAAACGACGGCATTAAAAGCTCTTGGGTACCAGCAAATTTCCATGTATCTGGAGGGTAAGATTTCTTTGGAAGAAGCGATACAACGAACAAAGTTTGGGCTCCACAATTATATCCGTAGGCAACTTACCTGGTTTCGAAAGGAGACAGGGATTTTTTGGTTTGATATTGCCAACCCGGCTTTTAAGCAACAAATTTTCAATAAAATTCAGAGCTGGCTGACCTGATTTGCTGCTTGGCGGCCGCTCTGATAAAATACAAGGTGAGGATTCATTTGTGAAAAATGTGACAACTATAGAAATATCCTTAAGATCGATTTTGCTAACAATCGGCACTTTACTGCTGTTATTAGTTGCCTGGCAGATAAGAGGAGTACTAATCGCTCTTTTCATCTCCTTTATATTGATGAGCGGTTTTGCCCCACTTGTCGACTGGCTTGTAAAAAGACGTATTCATAGAACTTTGGCAGTTATCGCTACGTATTTTCTAGCAATAGGATTCTTCGCTATATTGCTGTTTGTGGTGATCCCGCCGTTGATAAAAGAAATCAAAGAATTTGTCAACAATTTGCCGGTATATATAAATTGGATATCGATAACTTTTAGTAATAGTAATGTTCCTGGGATAACAGCCGACAACCTAGCTCAAATCGTATCTTCTAGACTAGACACCGCTCTCTCTAACGTTCTGAAAGTAGTTTTGAATGTGTTTAGCGTGTTTTTGCTTTTTATTGCCGTCGCGGTTTTCTCGTTTTATCTTTTACTGGAACGGGATAAAATAAAAAAGAACCTTCACCATTTTTTGCCCCATTTACCTAAAGAGAGAGTAGATTCTCTTGCTTACAAAATCGAAGAAAAACTTGGCTCTTGGGTTCGAGGAGAGATCGTTCTGATGATAATTGTAGGAATGCTTACCTACATTGGGCTTACCCTTTTGCGGGTAGAATTTGCCCTACCGCTAGCTGTAATTGCTGGACTTTTGGAAATAATTCCTAACGTCGGTCCCACCATCTCCGCTATACCGGCTGTCATTGTAGCTTTTGTGCAAGCACCAATTTTAGCTATTGGAGTATTGGCGCTTTATATTTTGGTGCAGCAGCTAGAAAATAATCTAATAGTTCCAAAATTGATGGAAAAAGCAGTTGGCCTTTCGCCACTAGTAATTATCTTTGCCTTACTTACAGGCGGTAGTTTGTTTGGGATAGTGGGTGCTTTATTGGCGGTACCGTCAGCCGCGATAATACACGTGATTGTTGAGGATTATTTAGAGGCTTATAAACGGGACTAACCTCTAAACCGCAAAATTGGTAAATAAAATCAGAGTTGCAAAATAAATAGCGATCAAAAGAACCCCTAATACTTTCGGTGAGACTTTTCCTGACACATAAAATAAGCTGGCTAAAGAAATTACGGCAAGGGTGGTGAGGGTTAAGTATAAATCGGTAGGGTTAAGCCTCGCCCCGTTAAAGACGCTTGCTAACCCTAGGGCTAACGTTAGATCCAAGACGCTGGCCCCAAATAAGTTACCGGCGCCAAGTCCAGGGCGGCCTTTTATAATTGAGTTGAGGGTTACAAATATTTCTGGGGTCGATGTTCCAAAGGCAACGATGATAAAACCGACCACTACACTTGGAACTCCCAAGATTTGGGCCAATGAAGACGCTGATCCTACCAAAAAATGAGCCCCGACAAGTAAAAGTAAGCTACCGATTATCAAGTAAAAAGTTTGGTTATAGTTTTCACGCTCTGTAAAAAAATCTTTTAAATTTTCAAACCGGTTTTCTATTTGTTCAAGCAGGTTTTGCTCTTGTTTTCCCACCACAAATTGGGTCGTTAAATAAATAAAACCAAAAACGATTAAGAGAAAGCCAAATATTGGTGAGATGCTACCCCCGACGGACAAAAGTGTTACTAAGATTAAAGTAGCGATGAAAAGCTTTATAGTTCTAGAGTAATAGGTTTTATTAATTGGGGGGTGGGATAGCAGAAGGAGTATCCCAAATATTAATCCAATATTAACTAGCGGCGAACCAAATACGGTTCCGAGGCCGATCTCTGGGGAATTTTCGATTCCCGAAACCCCCGCGACAACAATTTCCGGTAAGGTTGTCGCTAAACTTACTATGGTAGCGCCGATCAAAACTTTGGGCAAAGAAAGTCTCCTCGCTATATAAGTGGCCGAATTACCGAGCCAATCAGCTCCAAAAATTACGGCGGTAATTGAGATTACGAAAACAACAGCCTCAGGCATTAATTTAAGTATATAGCATCTTTCGTACGCGGGAAACTGAAAGTTTCTCGTGTACTCTCAGCTGCTGCGACCACTGGTGTGGGCTACAAACTTGAAAATTGGAATAGAATTTGGTAAAATATTAGCGCTCAAAGGTAGTCGGATGATCGCCCCGCGGAGCCTTGTGTGAAGTGGGGAGGAAAGTCCAGGCAGCAGGTCAGCAGGGGACGGATCGTAAGATCCGACCGGTAACGGCTGGTGGTTTCGAGAGTTTTAACCGAAAATTTTCGAGACACGGATTCTGAATTGACAGAATTCGAGAGCAACAGAGACGTAGTCCCGAACTTCGGTATCTAGTTCGGGGGTGAAACGGGCAATCCCACCCGCTGCAATCGCCGAATGTCCTTTTGACAAGCTGATCGTAGGGACGAAGACGCGAGCAGTCGCCGAGTAGGCGACAGGTAGTTACGATACACGTGACACCTAGATAGATGATCGTCTAAAAACAGAACCTGGCTT
>Ga0154790_152_pt1 | contig 9642 bp, 13 predicted proteins | sample Rifle2008BG16ft_FD_105798 | JGI IMG/M metagenome (GOLD analysis project Ga0154790, IMG submission 105798) | Candidatus Woykebacteria bacterium RBG_16_43_9 | reverse complement strand
CGTGAGAAGGTCGACGAATGCCACGACAATCACCCAGATACAGCTCACTGGGAGCTAAGGTCTGTTTGGCAACCAAAAAGGACGCTGCAAGTCTTTGTCTTTAGAGACGACCAGGATCCCGCTCTTTACTTCCACTACCCAGTAGTAAGGAGGGACCGACCGCTCAACCTTCTCTTTCGGACAATGGCAGTCCGGATGAGAGTGACAAACACCAAAGCAGAGCAAAGGGCTAGGGAAAACCTCCTAGTTCACCTCAACGGTCGCCAGAGGAGAGAACTGCTCCTTAACGGGAGCTTCGTGGAGAAAAGTAGACGGAGCGGTGTCTACTACTTGATTCGCATGAATCGCCCAACGATAGCTTACCGATTGGAGGATTTGGAGGATCGGCAGAAAATGGTGCGTGTATTGGCCGTCCTTTGCCTCCATCCTTTGGGCTACTACGACTACACTTTCGCCGGCTGCTGCCCACCATCGGACGAGATGTTGGCTCACCTGTTAAGCATCCGGACGGATGAACGTAAGTATTGGGCAAAATCCGAGCAACACGATGTACTAGACCCTCTGGCAGGGATTTGAGACGACGGAGAGAACGATCGATTCAACAGGCCTTCCAACCAACAGGAGGCCTGTTCTTATTCCAACCCGAACTCGGAAAGGTCTATCTTCATCGGACCTTTTTCGAAGAAATCATTGACTGCTTGGAGGACTTGCGAGGGAAGCACCCGAGCCTTTAGCAAATACCCTTGAGCGCCAAGTTCGATCGCTTGCTTTATTATCGATCCTTGCCCAAGGTTGGTAAGCAAGTAAACTGGCGTGTTTTTTGCTTGAGAAGTCGGGACTTTGATTTCTTTGAGAACGTCAATACCTGTTTTCTTTGGCATCATGATATCCAGCAAGATAAGATCGAATTTGCCAGTTTTTGTCGCCTCGATCCCCTCCAGACCGTCCTCTGCCACCGTCACTTCATAACCACTTTTTTTTAACTCTCTAGCGTAGATATCACTAACAAACACATCGTCCTCGATCAATAAAATTTTCCGCGCCATTTTCGTTACTCCTTATATCTTATTAATAACAGAAAAAAAGGACTTTAGTCTAGACCTAGATCACTACCGCAAACCAAGCACCTATTAATTATACCAACAAAATATCATCAATTGAAAGTTAACTGCCGAATTGTTATTCTAGATGCGTGGCCAAGGAAATAGTCATCGACATAAAACAAAAGGAAAATAAATTCAAAACATACGCGCCTTGGATTGCCACGGCCGTTTTGGTAGCGGCAGCCTTTTTTATAATCGGCTTTGGGATTGGAAAGTACACGCAGGTAGAGCTTCCTTTATTTAGCGAAGAGACAGCTACAAAGAGCGCTACTAGAAAAAATTGGTTCGTATTTGAAACAAAAAACTTTTCGATAGAATACCCAAAGAACTGGGAAGTAAAGAAAAATTCAAAAGATAAACCTGCCGGTGGAAAGGTGCTGGGAAGTGGCGGAAAGGTAGAATTTTGGTTTGATACCATTAGGGCATACAAATTTTCTAAAGAGCAGACCAAAAAGCAATCGAAGACAACGACAACAAAATTGGAGATAGACGGCAGAAAAGCAGATGTAACTACTTACCCCTACAAAGGTGGTGATTTCTTTATCGTAATTGAAGTCCCAAAAGTTAAGAAAAAACCAAAAGTTACTTTTTGGCTCAACGTGGCCGACAGCGAATTTAAGAAAACAGTGATGGAGATAGTTTCAACTTTTAAAACCAATTCGGTCATAGGAAAAATCGGACAAGCGTATGAATAGAATGATCACGTTTCCTACAACGAAAAAGAAGGAGTTGGTAAATATCACTAGCAAAGTCGGAAGAATCGTCAATGAGGCAAATATTAAAGAAGGGTTGTGTCTGATATTTGTCCCTCACGCTACGGCTGCTGTGTTAATAAATGAAGATGAACCTGGATTTAAAGCCGACGTCGAGAAATTGCTAGATATGTGGATACCACCAGGGGATTGGCAGCATGACAAGGTAGATAACAACGCCACTGCCCATTTAGCCGCTTCTCTCATCGGTCAATCAAGAATGATTCCGGTGATAAATGGCAATCTTCAACTCGGGACTTGGCAAGAAATTTTCTTGCTAGAACTAGATGGTCCCAGAAGTAACCGCCGCGTTGTCGTCCAGTTGATTTAACAAGACATCTTCGCGAAACGTCAGCTCTTGCCAACAGCCAATAAATTCGGTTAAACTCTAGATCGCCATGAAGAAATTCCTGCTTACTTCGCTTGTCATAATCGCCATCGCCGCCTTTCTTGTTGGAATTGGTTTCATAGCTTTCAGATTTTTGGAAAATAGAAATACGCAGCTACCGGGAATAAGCCAGGAACAGGCCGAGAAGAAATCCGCCCAGGAGAAAAAGAAAGAGAGAAAAGCTAAGCAAGAAGTTTTGGTAGAAACCGTAAAGGAAATATTCGCCGCCGTATCTCCGGGAACGTCTGCATCTCTCGCCGTTTATGACCTTAAACATAACGAATATTTCGGGTTTAATGACACCGATCCGCAGCACGCGGCCAGCGTGTCAAAGATATTGACGGCAGTATATGTCTTGGATCAAGTTGAAAAGGGTAAAGCTAGCTTAGCAGATCCACTAGGTGCTTACAACGTTGAGTTTCAGCTAGAAAAAACTATAAATCAAAGTGATCCAGAAACTTGGGCGCTACTAGATCAAAGGTTTGATCCAGTCGAGCAGAATAAATTTGCAAAACAAATCGGTCTAACCAGTACCGATATTCGGTTAGGAAAAAATCTCATGTCCCCGAAAGACGTGGCAACTCTTCTTAAAAAATTAGCCAAGGGTGAGCTTTTAAAAGAAATACACCGTGATAAGCTTTTTTCTTATATGCAAAAGACTGAAAGTGAAAACTTCTTTTCACCAGCATTCAAACTCACCGGAGTAACTTTCTATCACAAGACTGGAAAACTAGAAGGTGAAGCCCATGATGCGGCAATTGTGAATCATTTAGATAATCCATTTGTATTGGTGATTTTTAGTGTCAACAATTCAAATCTTGATCCAAATACCAGAGCTCCTGTCATGGAAAAGAGTGCTGCAGCTGTGTTGGATTATTTTGATAATTTAGATTAAAAGGAGAGGAGGCCTGCTTTCCCGAAGCCTGAAGGTGTTGTATAGATATTTGATCAATTAGATCTTAAAACTTGACGAAGAAACCCTCCTACGCATAAAGCTACGGAGGGCGAAGGGAGGTGAACAAAATGGATAAGAAAACCTTGAGTCAGGGACTTATTATTCTCTCAGTAATTGCTGCTATTTTTGCTGGACTCGATTTCTTTAGTGGAGACTTTGCGCCACTGGGTCTTGGCGCAGATTCTTGGGTCGCCGTAGCCGGCGCTATCGGTGTCTGGGCTATATACGTAAAGGTAGCGTAGAAATAAATTAATTTCCAGTAGTATCATACAAGAAGAAAGTAACGGCATCGGATGGTGCGATATTGGCAAAGCCGTCGTTACTGGAGCGGGAAATTTACCAGCCAAGATAGTTATCATTCTAATCGGGTCGGGGTTGTTGTTGTTTTTCTTTTTCAGTGGTGGACCTACTGGGGAAGTTACTAAAGAAGGGCCAATCATATTTTTCGGAAATAGTCTTACGGCTGGGGTTGGAGCAGGAAACGGGGAAGATTTTCCTAGCCTTGTCGCTAATGAATTGAACCTTAGCAATGTGATCCATGCTGGGATGCCGGGCGCCACTACTAAAACTGCTTTGAACCGGATAAGACCTGACGTGGTAGATAAAAACCCTTCAATAGTAATTGTGGAACTTTCTGGAAATGATTTTTTGAGAGGAATACCTCTGGACGATACAGTCAATAATCTAGAATCGATAACTGCGCAGATCCGTAAAACTGGAGCAGCCGTAGTATTGATTCACATTCGCTTTCCCCAAAAAGCAGATAAATACGAAGACGGTTTTAAAAAAATCGCTAAAAAGCATCAAGCGCTGGTCGTTTGGAATAGCCTAGATGGGGTGATTGGCAACTCAGCTTTGATGGCTGATAATATACACCCAAATGCTGCTGGCTACAAAATAATGGCGAGACGGGTGGTAAAAGTTTTAAGACCTCTAATTAAATAGCGACGCTTTCTTTTCTTTACCAAATCTTTTAAACTCTTCCTCATGAACAGGGTGAAGATTTACACCAAAAAGGGTGATAAGGGCGAAACTTCTCTAATTTTTGGCACGAGGGTAAGTAAGGATCACCTGAGGGTAAAGGCATACGGTAGCGTCGATGAGTTAAATGGTGCCCTTGGAGTAGCTGTTTCCTTCATAAAGGAACCAAGAACCGTTAGAATTTTAGAAAACATTCAAAATGAACTTTTTAACATTGGGGCCGAACTAGCTAGCCAACGAAAATTGAAGAAACATACTAAAGTATTTTACCAATTGGGTAAATCAAAAATAGATGATTTGGAGAGAAAAATTGATCAATATGATAATAAATTGCCTCTACTAAGAACATTTATCTTACCGTCAGGTACAAACGCCGCAACCCTTCTACATCTTGCTAGGACCATCTGTAGACGAGGGGAAAGGGAAGTAGTAACTTTGGGTAAGAATGATTCCGTCAACCCAAATATTCTCGCTTACCTAAATCGTCTATCCGACTTACTTTTTGTCTTGGCCAGGTTCCTAAATAAAAGATCTGGCCGAAAAGAAACTCCTTGGCAAAAAGATTGACACATCAACCCAGGACAAGGTCCGTCCTTGTCATTATTTATGAAAAAATTGGCTGTTGTATTTAAACTTATATTAATATTGAGTGTTTTTGGAATTATTTTCATTCTTTTCCATTCCTTTAATCCCGGAGCGACCATCACCAAGGAACCACCGAAGAAACTACCTCCGCCAATACCAAAGGTAAGTTTGGAATCTATTTTCACTAAACCAAATGATATCGAACAGCTAGATCAAGACAAAATCATTACTATCATAGCAACTGGAGACGTCATCCCAGCTAGAGGTGCCAACTGGCCCGCAGTAACCAAAGGAGATTTTACTTACAATTGGAAAGAGACTGCCAATTTTCTGAAAAAGGGAGATATCACCCTGATAAACCTTGAAGCACCTTTAACCAAGAACTGTCCCCTCCAGACCGAAGGGTTTAGCTTTTGCGGTGACGAGAGACATATCAAGGGAATAGTTTTTGCTGGTATCAATTCAGTTTCCCTAGCCAACAATCACATCGGTAACTACGGCCAAGCCGGAATAGATGAGACTATTGCTTTGCTTGAAGCAAACAAAGTCGGTTGGAGTGGATTTGGCCATCTCGATATCCAAACGGCAAAAGAAGTAAGATTTGGCTTTCTTGCTTTTAACGGTATCGGTACCCAGATAAATAGAGAAAATCTCGCTAAAGAAATTAAAGCATCTAAACCAAAAGTCGACGTGTTAATTGTTTCCGTGCATTGGGGCGACGAATACGTGCTCACGCCGCGAAAATACGGTAACATCTCACCAGATGATCCACAGGAAATTGGGCATCTGATAATCGACGCTGGCGCAGATCTTGTGATTGGCAACCACCCGCATACAGTGCAAGGAGTGGAATTTTACGAGGGAAAGTTAATAACATACGCTCACGGTAATTTTATTTTTGACCAGACCTGGAGCCAAAAAACTCAGGAAGGAGTAGTGGGTGAATATACATTCTATATTTCTGAACTTAAAGGCCTGGCCTATGAAGCTAAACTGATCAACGTCAAATTTCATCCAATCCTAGTTGATAAATCGTATCAACCGCGCTTTCTTTCCGAGAAAGACGGCAAACACATTCTAGACCGCATGCTAAAATCTTCTAAATTAATTTCACCAAGCAAAAATTAGCTTCCAAGGCCGGCCTCTAGGTTCGAACTTTTCCTTTTGCCTTTTTCCTTCTTCCTTGATAAACTTATCCTTAATATGTCCTTTAAGATTTGTGTATCCGGTGCTGCAGAGGGCGATTGTGTAAATCCACAGACGATGGCAAAGGCCGAGGAAGTTGGAGCGGCTATTGCCAGATCCGGCGCAATACTTGTCACTGGCGCAACCACCGGCATCCCTCATGCTGCAACTGCCGGTGCAAAGAAGGTCGGCGGTATATCAATAGGATTTTCACCGGCATCTTCGCGAATTGATCATATCAACCGATACAAACTACCAACAAATTATCTTGATTTGACAGTCTATACTGGGTTTGGATATGCGGGTAGAAATCTGATTCTGACTCGAAGTGCCGACGCCATTATAATCATCTGTGGCCGTATTGGTACTCTAAATGAATTCACCGTGGCTTTTGAGGACAAAAAACCAATTGGAATATTAGAAGATTCTGGAGGAATAGCCGACGAAATAGAGGACATCACTCGAATTGCTCACAAGCACCAATGCAGGGTCCTTTACCAGTCCAACCCGAAAAAATTAGTTGCCGAGTTAATTGCAGACTTGAAAGAAAAATATAAAGAGGACAAACAAAAACTAAATCCAGCAAAAACCGTCGAAAACCCTGAATAAGAAAGGGGGTGAACATGAAAGAAAAAGAAATCGGTAGAATTACCCATTTTTACGACAAAATCAGTGTCGGCGTGGTGAAGCTTTCAGGTAGCCTGAAGGTTGGTGACAAAGTGCATGTCCAAGGTGCCCACGATGATTTCGAACAGGTAGTCGAAAGTATGCAGCTAGAACATAAAGATATTAAATCTGCCAAGAAAGAGCAGGCCATAGCAATCAAAGTAGACAAACCAGTCCACGACAACGACAAAGTTTTTAAAGTAGAAGAGTAGTATTAAGTTTTAAGTTGTAAGATCTAAGTTTTAACTTTTGACTTTTTACTTTTAAATTAAAACTTATGTATATTGGCATTGATATCGGCGGTACTCACATCCGCGTCGCTATTGGAAATAATGGGAAGATAGAGGAAAAAATTGATTTTGCAACTCGCGAATTCCACGCCAGCATCCAGGAAATAAAAGAAGCGGTCGAAAAACTTTCTCTTAACACTAAAATCACTAGAATCGGTATCGGTGTTCCTGGACCAGTCAATACAAGGCTACTCAAAACACTCCGTCCACCCAACTTAATAGGATGGGACAATATTGAAATCGGAGATATATTTACTAAATTATTAAAATCTCGTGTTGTAGTTGCAAATGACGCTTCCGCAGCAGCTTTAGGAGAAGCTACCTATGGCGCCGGTAAAGGCAAAAATCCAGTCCTTTACTATACGGTCAGTACTGGAATCGGTACCGGTTTAATAGTCGATAGCAAAATTTTCCATGGGATCATCAATCCAGAAGCTGGGCATCAAATAATAGATAAAAGTGGGCCTCGGCACAAAGGCGCTCCAGCTGGTGATTTGGAATCTCTTTCATCTGGAAGTGCGATTAAACGCCTTTATGGCGAAACCCCAGCTGAAGCAGAAGGAGAGCCTGAGTGGATAGAGGCAATCGACTGGCTAGCAATAGGATTGACAAATTCGATCCTTCACTTCTCCCCTGAAATTATAGTTATTGGTGGAGGAATGACAAAACATAGAAATATGTTCTTTTCACCATTGAAAAAAACCATCGGAAAATACCTTAAGGAAGTACCATCAGTACCTATAGTCCCATCCGGTCTGGGCCAAGATTCTGGCATTATCGGTGCACTGACTTTGGCAGAGCAAAGTGATTGAATCAGTAATCCGTAGATAGTAATTTATTTCATATTGACACCGGGGGTTTTCCTTTTATACTAAATCTGAGATGAAAGATCTGCCTGATATTTCTGACCTAAATCGAGAGGGGGTGAGAGAGCTTGAATAGAGAAGCAACCCCTTATCTGGCCGAGCTGCTCGGTACGTTTGGCTTTGTCTTTATCGGTGCGGGATCGGTGGTTTTAAATGATGTCAGTAACGGAACGCTGGGAATCCTCGGAATTGCTCTTGCACACGGCACGGCTCTGCTCGCCTTTATTTACGCCTTTAATCACATCTCAGGCGCCCATTTCAACCCAGCCGTTACCGTATCTCTCTGGGTAACTAAGAAAATAGAAACTTCTGTCGCTGTCGGTTACATAATCGCTCAGCTAGCTGGCGCCGTTCTAGCAGGAATATTTATCGAGGGTCTTTTTGGAAGCACCAGAGCCGCCGTACCCCAACCTGTAAATCTAGACTCTTTCGGTGCATTCTTGCTGGAGGCTATTTTAACCTTCTTCCTAGTCTTGATAGTATTTGGCATCATCGTTGATCGAAGATCTCACACTAGCCATGCCGGTCTAGCAATCGGATTGGTATTCACCGCCCTTGTGATAATAGGTTTTGGTCTCACCGGCGCGGCTTTCAACCCAGCCAGGGCATTTGGTCCGGCGTTGGTTTCGAATTTTTGGTCTCACCATCTAATTTATTGGTTTGGACCGCTGCTGGGAGCGGTAGCCGCTGGTCTCGTTTACGAATACGGCTTCTTGCGTAAGAAAGACTAACTAGAAACGCCTACTTATTCTACTTGACACCGCGTAGCCCCAATTATATCGGGGCGAAGTGGTGTCAACCCGCCGAAGTAGTCCTACTTGTTTGTTGTATTAGTAATTGATTTGTTATACTTTAACCAAAGTCCCAACTAGGGATGTTTTGTTGGTAACCGCTTATGAGTTGCTTCATCCATCACATGATCAGTAAAGGAATATTTTTTGATCTAGGAGTTTATTCCCCTGAAGAAAACGCTGACCAACTGGCAGAAAAAATTGCGGAAATAGTCGGCATGAAAGGCGAAGATTGCGCCAAAGTATGGGGAAGAGTGAGTAAGCTACTAGATGATCCAAAATTTAGAGAAACCTTAAAGGATCAACTTTCCTGATAAACAATACAGCCCACTCCGCCGTCCAGATGTTTCCACCTTTATGCTTTGTGAGCTGCGAGAGAGTTTTTACTACTTTCTATGCCCCAACGTCAACAAGCAAGCAACAATATTTTTTATTTTGATGCATTTGAGTACTTGATTTCATTCCTTTTTCGCAATCGTGTCTTTGTGTTAAATTAGATTGTGATATATTAATTGAAGAGATAAATAAAATGTATTTACTGCCTTACTCAATACTCGATACTCTTATGCTGATTTTCTCGCTGATCATCTCTTTCGTCGTCGGCAGTCAATTCCAACCAAATCCAGCTGCATTCATTATCGCTTTTTTTGGTAGTAGAGCCGTTTTTTACCAACTTTGGTTTCAAGAAATTCAAAAAAGCCCAACCCCGTGGATGAGAGTACTAACTCATACCATCATCCTGATAATTATCCTTCCAATAGTAATCGCCGTTAGCGGCTTTCTACTGCCATCTATCTCCAACAATCTTTTTTGGTTTGTAGTCATCCCTTTTGTAGGAATACTAACTAGCCTAGCCCTTCACAATATTTATAAACTTTCCTAGTTTCCAAATTTAAATCAATTTAAAAATCTTTGATAAAATAGAGTTGGAGAAATGGAAAACTTTTTTAGATTAATTATTCAATTGTTATTTTTTATTTGGTCTTCTCTAAAGCCGATAATAACAATCGTTCTAGTTTTTGTAATCATAGGTGTCTCTCTTTTTGCTTATGACCAATATAGGTCATATCAAGAAAAACA
>Ga0154790_144_pt4 | contig 9899 bp, 11 predicted proteins | sample Rifle2008BG16ft_FD_105798 | JGI IMG/M metagenome (GOLD analysis project Ga0154790, IMG submission 105798) | Candidatus Woykebacteria bacterium RBG_16_43_9 | reverse complement strand
GATATTCATACCCAAGCCGCCGCCGCTGTGTTAGGTAAAAAGGAAAAAAACGTAACTAAAGAAGACCGGCGAGTCGCAAAAATCATCAATTTTGGCATAATGTACGGAATTTCTCCATATGGTCTGGCTAAGCAGTTGAAAATCGAACCTGGAGCAGCTAGAGAGATAATTGAGCGCTATTTTGCTCGTTTTCCAGCCGTGAAAGAGTGGGTGGGTGTCATACTAGCACAAGCCTACGAAAAAGGGTTTGTGGAGACTTTAGGGGGCTTCAAACGCTATTGTTTAGAGCTGCGAAGCAACAATCAGACTGTTCGACGCTTGGGTGAGCGTATTGCGGTAAATTCTCCGATTCAAGGCACAGCCGCCGATATTATCAAGAAAGCGATGGTTGAGATTGATCAGAACCTAAAAAAAGAAGAGGGCAAAACTAAAATGATCCTACAGGTTCATGATGAATTAGTGTTTGAGGTTCCGGAAAAAGAGTTAAAAAAAGTTGCAAAGATGATTAAAGAAGTTATGGAAAATTGTTTCAAACTCGATATCCCCCTCGTCGTTGAACTCAAGAAGGGCAAAAACTGGGGACAGATGAAACCTCTTAAAGCGTTATAAGATGTAATATTCTTATCTTGCGTTGAAAATTGCAGGTTCACCCGCAAGGAGCGAAATTACGGGGCAAGAACCCTGTATAATACTTACTTCACTTCGTGGACTACGTCTACGCAAGTGAAGGGCACATATACAGGGCAAGCAACGAAAAGGAGTGGCTGTGCCGGAATTACCAGAAGTAGAAACGATAAAACGCGATTTAAATAAAGATTTAAAGGGACGAAAGATCCTTAAACTTAAATTTTACGATTGGGCGAAGATGCTCAAACCAACACCCGAAGCCGTTGTAGAAGCAATCGAAGGAGCAACCATCAAAGATTTTGACCGCAGAGCTAAACTACTTCTTATGCATCTGGATAATGGAAAAACGATTGCGATCCACTTAAAGCTTTCTGGGCAACTGTTCGTCCGGAAACAAAGCGATTCGCCGGATCGATTTACCCACGTAGTGTTGGATTTAGATAAGGGGGAGGAGCTCCGCTTCAACGATTTAAGAAAGTTTGGGTTCATGAAGGTTGTTGAAAATAAAAAGGATTTAGAGAAGCTACTGGTAGAGTTTGGTCCCGAACCATTTACACCAGAGTTTGCCTTTGAAAACTTTAAAAAAATTATCAGCAAAAGCACCCGCGCTATAAAAACAGTGATTATGGATCAAAAAAAGATTTCTGGGGTAGGGAATATCTACGCTGATGAAGCACTTTGGTGGGCCAAGATTCACCCCGAAAAACCAGCTAGTAAACTGGGCGACAGGCAGTTAAAGAATCTTTATGACGCTATTCTGGTGGTTTTGAAGCAAGGAATTGAAGATCGGGGAACAAGTGTCGATCAATACCGCGATATTTATTCCCGGGAAGGCGAGCACGCTAAAAACCTTAAGGTTTTTCGCCAAGATGGTAAACCATGCCCAAAATGCGCGGCAACAATTAGCAAAATCAAAGTTGGCGGTCGGGGAACTCATTTCTGTCCGAATTGTCAAAGAAGGGCAGAATAAGGAGGAATTGAACGTGATTTTGAGCGTAGCGAAAATAAAACATTCAATTCAATCCTATTTCTGTCCGAATTGTCAGCGACAATGAAGACAGAATAAAGTGCCAAAAACTATGATAAATAAGCCTTTGATTTCTGTAGTAATTCCTGCCTATAACGAGGAAAAATATCTGGCCGATTGCTTAGAATCGCTTAAAAAGCAAATCTTTCCCAAGGTTCATTACGAAGTGATTGTGGTGGATAATAATTCCACTGATAAAACAAGGGAAATTGCCGAAAGTTATGAGGCTAGAATAGTCGGGTGTCAAGTTCAAGGTGTGGCAGCCGCTCGCAGGGCCGGAAGTGAGGCAGCCTACGGAGAAATAATCGCCGGAACCGACGCTGACACGCGAGTTGCTTCGGATTGGCTAGAAAAAATCTGGCACCATTTTTACGAAGACCCCGCTCTTGCTGGTCTCACCGGACCTGTCTTTTTTAAAGATACTAACATTATTTTTTCAAAGATTTCGTATATTACCTTCGACATATTCCAACGCTTTAATTTTTTGATTCGAAAACCGACCTTTTCTGGCTTCAATTACGCGGTGCGAGCCGACGCATACAGAGAAATCGGCGGAATAAACCCCGAGTTACCTAGTGCTGAAGACATCGATTTGTCATTTAGGCTCGGAAAAAAAGGTAAAGTAGCCTATTTTGAAGATTGTATAGTATATACATCACCTAGAAGGATAAAGAAGGATCCGGTTGGGTTTTTCCGGCACAATATAAAAAATTACTTTTTAATGCTACGAAAAAAGCAACCAGAACCGTTCCAGCCTATAAGATGAATGATTTATAAGGTCACCTATTGTTATATATGTTGCTATTTTGATGTAAACTTATAATAATTACGATGAAGATTGGTTTTTTTACAGATGGATACTTGCCTCAACTCGATGGAGTTGGCCAAAACTTGTCTACTCTGGCTGTAGCGCTTAGGAAAGCCGGACAAGAGGTTTACGTAGTCGCCCCAAAACATCCTAACTTTAAAGATGATGATCCAGATGTATTTCGTCTCCGTTCTGTACGAGTTTACAAAAATCCAGAATGGCGCATGGCTCTACCAGTTCCGGAAAAGGATTTTCGAAAGGCGGCAAAAATACCTTTTGACGTCGTGCATGGTCACGCGGGTGGTCCCGTATCATTTCTCGGCTTCGAAATCGCGAGGCGAAGGAATCTTCCCTACGTCTTCACTTACCACACACTCTGGAACCGTTATACCCACTACATCCTCAAAGGTGCAGTTTTAACTCCAAAAATGATGGAAATAGCCACGAAAATGTATTGTAATTTATGCACATCTATTATTGCCCCCACAAAAAGAGTGAAAAAAGAACTGCGTAGCTACGGTGTTATCAAACCTATATACGTAATACCTGGAGGATTAGAGCTACCTCGTTTTAGAACTAGCCGAAAAGGGGCTCTAAGGAAAAAATTACGTCTTTTTGGGCACACTCAAATAGTACTTTATGTTGGTAGATTGGGAAAGGAAAAAAGCGTTGATCTTATAATCAAAAGTTTTGGTCTAGTAGCGAAAAAACTTGGTGATTCCAGGCTTGTTATTGTTGGTGATGGGCCCGAGAGGGAAAAACTGGAGAAATTAACGCATGAAGTAGGCGTTGCAGACAAGACCTTCTTCACTGGATTTATTGGTAGAGAAGAAATTCCAGCTGTTTATGCGGATGCCGATATTTTTGCTTTCGCGTCACAGACAGAAACCCAAGGTTTAGTGGTACTAGAGGCTTTGGCATCAGGTCTTCCTTGCGTGGTAGTAAACGATCCGGCTTTTGAAGATGTAATAAGAAACGGCTATAATGGGCTACTTGCAAAGAATAAGCCAGTTGATTTTAGTAATAAAATTGTTAGGTTGCTGGAGAATCCCGCTCTTCGAAAGCAACTTTCAAAAAATGCAATAAAGTTTGCACATGAGAATTTCTCTGTCAAAAAGCAGGTGGAGGGACATATGACAGTTTATAAAGAGGCGTTGAAAGCTTATAAAGATAAAAAGACACAGACTGAGATTTTAAAGAAAAGATTTTCGATAATAAAAGACTTCCTCAAGCTAAATAAAAGAGTCGCTGTTTTCAAGCAAGTAATAACAGGGCAGCTGAAATAAATTTTATCCTTTTTAAAGAAAGTTAGGGATATGCAAAATGAGCGTTAAAATTATCGATGGTAGAGCCACTAGAGACAGGATACTCGTGGCTCTGGCGAAAAAAGTGGCTAGATGGAAGCAGAAGCCAACTCTCGCCATTGTATTAATCGGAGATGATCCTGCTTCCGCGGTTTACGTGCGGGAAAAAGAAAAGGCCGCAAAAATAATCGGGATCGATTTTCGATTGATCAAAAAGCCATCTCGTATAAAGCAATCAGATCTGGAACGTATCATTGAGAAGTTAAACCAGGACCCCCAAGTAGCAGGAATCGTGGTTCAGAAACCACTACCCCCTCAAGTCGATGATGGCCGAATCGATCTGTTGATTTCACCAGAAAAAGATGTCGATGGTCTCCACCCTGCTTCGCCTTTTTATGCAACCACAGCAACAGGTGTCATCAGGCTTTTGAAAGAATATAACATCAAGATTGCTGGAAAGACGGCAGTTGTGGTGGGTCGAAGTAAACTCTCTGGCTTACCAACAGCCCTTCTTTTACTTAAAGAGGATGCGACCGTTACTATTTGTCACAGTAAAACTTCCGATCTAAAAACTAAAACTTTACAAGCAGATATCTTGGTTTCGGCTACTGGAGTTCCAGACCTGATAAAGGCAAATATGGTCAAAAAAGACGCTGCGGTCGTTGATATTGGAACAAATAGAATCCCCGGTACGAAAAAACTCGTTGGCGACGTCGATTTTGAAAATGTAAAAGACGTTGCTAGTTTCATCAGCCCCGTTCCTGGTGGTGTGGGTCCTATGATCGTTGCAGGGTTGATGATGAATCTTATTGATGCCGCGTCCCGGTCCAAATAATAGCTAAGAAAGGGGAGCAATGATCCATTGGGTTCTCGACCCGCCGATGGTTTGGGTGCTAATCATGACGGGCTTCTTCGTCGCAATCGGAGTGCTTGTGAAGCTGGCAACTAGCGATTTCTTCCTCTCCGATCCAATCACGAGGCGATCAAAAAGCACAATTACCAGGGCGGATCAGAAAAGGATGGTGAGAGTTGCCGAGCGCTTCGTTCGAGAAGACGCCGAGGCAATTCGTAGGAACAACAGACAAGGTTGATACCGCTTGCTTGTAAGGTTTATAATAGGCCACAAAATTCAGACGGAGAAGGAGGGAACACTTGGCGTTGAAGAAAGTAGTGCCTGTGAGGATTCGGATCAACGAGCCCAACGATGATCCGGCTCGAAGGCCAATACCCAAACTTAGGGCTCATATGCCGAGGTTGGGAGCGGTCTTTAGCGATGATCCAAGGGACCTGCTCCTGAAGGCTGAACAAATGTTTCAGTCTAAAGTCCGAGTTCTTCAGGAAAGAGGGTACGCAATCGACTTACCTTTGGAGACACCGAGCCAGGGCATGTACGCCTTCATTCGTCTGGAGATTTAAGGAGGAGTGATGAAGAAAAAGGAAAAGGGACTTAGTACCATCGAGAAGGTAGCAATTATGGTTGCGGCAGCTTTGCCAGTCGCGACCTTCATTCTTACTCTTTGGAACTCCAAGGAGGTGGGATCAGAGGTCGAGATCTAACTTAACAACCCGCCTCCATACCCAAGCGCCGGTTTCACACCAGAAGCCGGCCTTCCTTTTTCTAGCCCACGAAGTCCAGCTGAGCTGGACGAGTGATCGCAGCAGCCAAGGAGTACTAAGAAACCTTGTGTTTCGAAGTACGAGGATGCTATAAACTTAATTGACAACCCCAACCCATAGTGCTACCGTTGAAGAAATAGGAGAGGACAATCCGGCTGGCAATTTCAGGAGGGGATGAGTCATGCCGACCCTTTTGGATATAGCGATTGGACTGCCGATCTTGATTATTGAGGAAGACCAGCGCTTGAGGCACGAGAGATTCCTCTTCTTTCTCGAGATTTTCTCAGCCCTCATGTGTCCTGTAACCAGACCACGGAGGAAGCTGGTAGATGGGTCGTATGGATTGGGGTACGAGATCGTCTCAGTGGATGAGGCTGAAGAGGAAGGCGAAACAGAATATGAGCTGTTCTCGCTTCCACCCATCAAGCAGAAAGATATTCTTCCGGGTGGGGTTCTTGCTCATGTCAACTAAGATGTTAGCTGAAAGGAGTGGGTGATTGAGAGAAGAATGGGATGATCCACAAAAAGTAGGTCGGGAACTCCTAAGAGCCATCCTGGAACAGTTAAGTGATGGTCCCAAACTCGATACTGACTTATCAGAGCAGTTGTGGAAGAAATACTGGGGCTCATTGGCCAGCCCGCTCATAATGCGTCAGGCGCTACATTATCTACGAACGCTAGGCTGGTTGGAATATCTACCCAGCGGAGAGGGGGTCAGATGTGGCATAACTGAGCTGGGGCGAAAGCAACTGGCTACAGTTTAAATCCAATCTGGCCATCTGTGAGGCTGGTGGAGACCGTATCCCCAGCCTTCATTCTTTCTTGACACCTCCAGTTTGTTGTGTATAATTGTTGTGTATGAAGAACAAACGCATCAATATAAATTTACCAATTACAACTTTAGAGAAACTGAACTCAACCGTTCCGGAAGGTAAACGAAGTCAGTTTATTGCCGAAACTTTGGAAGAAAAACTTGAGGAAAAAACTAGTTTAAGAGAGTCTATTATTAGAGATCTCAAAGAAAATCGCTGGATCCATGAAAAAGTAATGAAAGAATGGTCTTCTCTTGAAACCGAGGGGTGGCCGGAATACTAATGGAAATTAAGCGGGGTGAAGTCTACACGGTTGATTTGATTGAAAAGGATGCCAAGGGTATGGAAATAAGTAAGAAACGGCCCGCAGTTGTGGTGCAGGCAGATGAATGGAATAAACGTTTGCCATCAACGATCGTGGTGCCAACTACTTCTTACCGACCCACATATGTGAGTGCTGGTACGGTGGTTTTGGGTGAGGGGGAAATAAATTTGGAGAAAGACTCGACTCTTTTATTCTCACAAATGAGGTCTATTGATAAAGGCCGTTTGGAAAAAAGAGTGGGTAAAGTATCTGCAGGTAAGATGAAAGAAATAGATAAAGCCTTGTCTCTGACTTTAGGGTTGACTCCCTTGGATTAACCGACTTTAAAAACGATTTTATCGTTTTTAATACTCGCGTTTACTGTATCACTTGATTTTATTTTACCTTCAACCATCTCCAAAGCAAGCTCATCGAGAATTAAGTTTTGTATCACGCGTTTGAGTGGCCTGGCACCCCAGATGGGGTCAAAGCCCCCCTTGGCTATCTGATCTTTAACTTTTTCATCGATCTTCAAATTAATTCCTTTTTCTTTAAATCTAGCAACGACTTTATCCAGTTGTAACTGCGTAATTTGTTCGATCCCCTTTTCGCTAAGGGGATTGAAAACTACGATCTCGTCTACACGATTGAGAAATTCTGGACGAAATGTTTTACGCACCAGAGTCAGCAACTCTTCCCTCATAATTTGCGGAGTTTTACCTTCATATTTTTGAATAAGGTCACTCCCAAAATTGCTGGTCATGATAATCACCGTATTTTTAAAATCAACAGTTCTGCCACGTCCGTCAGTCAATCTACCGTCATCTAGCACTTGAAGCAAGAGATTGAAAACATCTTTGTGCGCTTTTTCTATTTCATCGAAAAGAACTACGCTGTACGGTCGTCTCCTGACAGCTTCAGTCAGTTGCCCCCCTTCTTCAAAACCGACGTAGCCTGGAGGAGCGCCAATTAATCTGGAAACAGTATGCTGCTCCATATATTCACTCATATCCATCCGCACCGTCGCAGTTTCGTCATTGAAAAGAAAATCTGCTAGGCTTTTTGCGAGTTCTGTCTTACCAACACCAGTTGGGCCCAGAAAAATAAAGCTGCCGATTGGTTTGCTTTCTTCGCTGATTCCGGCCCGGTGACGACGGATAGCGTTGGCAACTTCTTTCACCGCCTCGTCTTGGTCTACCATTCGCCGGTGGAGTTCTTCTTCCATGTGGGAAAGTTTTTCACTTTCCCCTTCAAGAAGTCTTGCCACCGGGATTCCGGTCCAACGCGCGACAACTTTGGCAATATCTTCGCTAGTTACCTCTTCCCGAAGTAGTGCGGGGCTGCCCTTTGTAACTTGCTGCAGGTTTTTGTTTGCTTCTTTTATCTCTTCTTCAAGCTGCGGAATTTTGCCATATTTTATTTCGGCTGCCTTGTTTAAATCTGCTTCTCGCTCCGCCTGCTCAAGAGCGACCTTTGATCGCTCTAGTTCGGAGTTGGCAGTTCGTAATTTATTGATGGCGTCCTTTTCCTTTTTCCACTGAGCTTCCAAACTGTTAAACCTTTTCTTTTCAGACTCAATCTCAGACTCGATCTGTTTTAGCCGCTCGCGGCTAGCCGGGTCTTTCTCTTTTTTCAGGGCAGCTGCTTCAATTTCAAGCTGCAAAATATTTCTTTTGAGAGTATCAAGCTCGACAGGCATACTCTCAACTTCCATTTTTAGAGAAGAAGTGGCTTCATCGATGAGATCAACTGCTTTATCCGGCAAAAATCTGCCAGAAATGTAGCGAGCAGAAAGCTGCGCGGCAGCGATAATTGCCGCGTCGGTTATACGGATACCGTGGTGGACTTCATAGCGTTCTTTTAGACCTCGCAAAATTGCGACAGTATCCTCGACACTTGGCTCTTCTACATAGATTGGTTGGAATCTGCGCTCAAAGGCCGGGTCTTTCTCGATATATTCGCGGTATTCTTTGTTGGTAGTAGCACCGATCATGTGCAGTTCTCCACGGGCTAAAGCTGGTTTGAGGATATTGGCAGCGTCAACGGTACCTTCGGCGCGTCCCGTTCCAACGACAGTGTGAAGCTCGTCGATAAATAAAATGTATTTTCCACCTACTTCTGTTACCGCTTTTAGGACTGCTTTTAGCCTTTCTTCAAATTCGCCACGGAACATTGCTCCTGCAACTAGGGCTGTCATATCCAGTTGAATTAGCTCTCTATTTTTTAAAGTATCGGGAACATCACCGGCGATTATTCTTTGGGCCAAACCTTCAACAATAGCAGTTTTACCAACGCCAGCTTCACCGACCAATACAGGATTATTTTTGGTACGTCTGGAGAGGATTTGCATCATTCTTCGTATTTCTTGATCACGCCCGATAACTGGATCGAGTTTTCCTGTTTTTGCTAGGGAAGTAAGATCGCGCCCGTAAGCTTCTAGTGGGTTTTGCGGTGGTTGATATGTAAATTGTTGTTGTGGTTGAATACCATCCATAGGTTAGATATCAGATCTAAGATGTAAGACCTAAGACTTGAGAATTTTTAAATCTTAAAACTTAACACTTACAACTTATAACATAAACCATTAGCACTTTCAACCCCCGCCTGCTAACGCTATGCGTAAGCGTTGCCTGCCAGCAATTGCATAGCTTTGCAGGCTGGCGGGCGGGCCAGTCTGCCAAGTCAAGCTTAGCTAGGACGTCACAGTAAAACGTGACTGGAACGTTCGACATTCCGTTTAACGTTCTGCCAACTTGACCTTTGGTGGTAAAATTTCCAGATAAAGAAAGGAGGGAGTCGGTGCCAAAGAGAGATCCGGTGATAAACAAAGCGGCGGTGATTGCCTATCTGGGGTCAAGAAAAAGACACCGAGCCACTATACTCGAAATAACAGCAGGTTTGGCAAGGAGATATCCAGAGTATTTCAGCAACCACTTTAGCGGCGACGATGAGAAGTTGTACGTGCGAGTTGCCTTTATTCTCTCCGAGCACAACGGTCGGGGTTTTAGAAGGGTAAGAAAGGGACTTTGGGAGCTGGAAGAAACCTTTGAGGCAGGTGAGCGATGAACACCCCACTGCTTTATTTGGTTAGAGCTAAGGTAATCGAAGGAAGGAGTAAAACACAAGACCAGCTAGGAAGAAAGGTTTACTTAAAATCCCTTGGACTCAAAGCGCATCTTCTGGAACATCCAAGCCCGCCCTTCCACTACGTGGCGCTAGGGCCTGCCGCTAGTGGTGCTTGGAAGTCCCAGAAGATAATTGAATTCATCACCAAAGAGGGAGAAATGCTTTGGTTGGGTGCGCGAATCCCTTGGATTTCCAGACGGGCCCCAGAAAAGCTAAGAGACGAGATACAAAAGTTCCTAGAGCAGGTTTCTTCTGATGAGGTTCAGAGAGTCTG
>Ga0154790_107_pt4 | contig 9980 bp, 5 predicted proteins | sample Rifle2008BG16ft_FD_105798 | JGI IMG/M metagenome (GOLD analysis project Ga0154790, IMG submission 105798) | Candidatus Woykebacteria bacterium RBG_16_43_9 | reverse complement strand
ACAAAGAGTTTTTTATGGTTGGGAGTCTCCTAGCGCACCGTTGTTTTGGAGCGTGATTGTTTGGATCGACGGCCTGTTTATCGTTTCCCTTTATCTGCTCATTCGCCATTGGCAAAAGGTGAAGGACCTCGTTCAAAGACGACAAACAGCTCTTTTTATTATCGCCGTACTTATCCCAATAGTTGGCGGTTCGATTACAAATGGGTTGTTTCAAATACTAGGTATAGAATTTTTCCAATCAGCTGTTTTACTAACGTCGGTTATGAGCTTGATAATCACTTACGCCATCCTCAAGTACAAGCTGTTCGTTATCAATCCAGCTACTGTAGTAACCAATATCGTGGATACTATGCACGAAATACTAATAGTCTTTAATCCAAATCACGTCATCGAGTTTGTTAATCCGGCTGTCGAAACGGTGCTCGGATATGAAAAAGAAAAGTTAGTGGGGGATCATTTAAATAAATTATTTAAAGGCAATTGGGAGACCTTTCACGAGAAATACTTAAAGCCGGTTCATGAAGGCAAAACCATCTCTGGTGTTGATGTTGATCTAGTTTCCGCGAGCGGCGAAAAAATTCCGGTAAGCTTCTCTGCCTCAGCATTGAAAGATCCGAAAGGGGTTACTTACGGTATAGTTGGAGTGGCTACCGATATATCTAAAATCCGCGATCTCTTCGCTGATATTACCGCGGAGAGAAATGAACTCACCACGACGATTGAGTCTATTGCCGATGGAGTGTTAGCTTTAGATTTTGAAGGGAACGTAATTACGATAAACCCAGCCGCCTTGAAGATGCTAGGGTTTAATGTAATAGATGTAGTCGGAAAAAATATTGACGATTTAGTGAAAATGTTTGAAGTTGATAAAAGAATTTTATTCTCAGATCTTATAGCTAGAAAAAAACTATCAGAGGATACGGTAGTTTCTCAAAGAGAAAATCTCAAGATAGTAACCAATTTTGGTAGACAAGTTTATGTCGACCTGACGAGCTCGGCAATAAAGGAAGGGCGAGAGGTTGGACTGGCGGCGATTATTACTATGAGTGATGTTTCCAAAGAGAAAGAACTTGAAGAAATGAAACTTGATTTTGTATCTATGGCCGCTCACGAACTTCGTACCCCTCTAACTGCCATAAGAGGCTATCTTTCGGTGCTTCAGGAAGAACTCATCAAGGCTTTATCGAAAGAGCAGCAGTCTTTTTTGGATAAAGCTTTTATCTCTTCTTCGCAACTAGCTGCTTTGGTGGAAAATTTACTTTCGGTCTCACGTATTGAGAGGGGCGCAATGAAAATAGAGGCTGAACCTCAGGATTGGAAAAAGATATTGCAGGACATTGTTACAAACTTTTTTCCTCTTGCAAATGAGAAAGGGATAAAATTAATACTCAGTACCCCAAACGATCTTCCTCAAGTGTTGGTTGATAAATTTAGGATCAGCGAAGTTGTATCAAATTTAATCGGAAATGCCCTGAATTATACTAATTCTAACGGCAGTGTTGAATTATCAGCAAATTTTGACAAAAAAGAAAACATGATCGTGACAAAAGTAAAAGATAATGGTCAAGGCATTCCAGAAAGCGCGATCCCACAGCTATTTACAAAGTTTTTCAGAGTCTCCGGTGTTCTAGAACAAGGATCCAAAGGAACTGGATTGGGATTGTATATTTCGAAGGCAATAATAAATATGCATAAAGGGGATATATGGGTCGATTCGACGCTTGGAAAAGGTAGTACGTTTAGTTTCACTATTCCTGTTCTAGCTAAAAAGCGGCCACTAAAAGCTCCTAAATCCATGCTTCTAAAGCCAAAGAGGGTATTTATAAGAAAAAATAAGGTTTTAGCGCCAGCTACCGGATAAAAGATTAGAAATCTACTTTTTGCCTTCCTTATCCCTTTTCAAACTCGATGCTGCAGCAACCACATCGGATTTGTCAGAAAATCTGATCAATATGACGCCTTGAGTTTGCCTTGTTAATATGGGAATATCTTTCATCGGTAATTTTATTACTTGACCATTTTTACTAGTAATTAACATGTCCTTATCCTCTTTATCGATGATCTGTGCGGCCACGATCTTCCCGTTTCTGCCGGTTACATCGGCGGCTTTCACTCCTAGTCCGGCTCTTGTCTGCAATGGCCAGTCCTCGATTTTGCTTTTTTTGCCAAAACCATGTGCGGTTATTACCGCTAGTTCCCCTTTGGGAATTGCTTTGTCCATTGTAATAACAGTATCATCCTTTCTTAATCTGATCCCGATTACACCGGCTGTCGGTCTACCCATAGCTCTTACATTCTTCTCCGAGAATCTTATGGACATCCCGTTTCTGGTAACCATGATGATCTGATCATTACCACCGGTTAATTTTACCCAAGAAAGCTCATCTGAAGACCCTAGTTTTATAGCAATCATTCCGCTTTTTCGAATATGTTCAAACTCACTAACGGTCGTTTTTTTCACCACCCCATTTTTCGTGGCCATGAAAAGGAATCCTGAGGATTTTTTGGTTCCTTTGGGAACTGATAAAATCGAAGTCACTTTCTCATCTTGCTCTAGATTGATCAAATTGATGATAGCGGCGCCTTTTGAATACCTACTACCTTCGGGTAACTCGTAGACTTTGATTTGGAATAGCCTCCCTTTGTTAGTGAAAAACATCAGAAAATCATGAGTGTTAGCTGAAAAGATATCGGCCACGGTGTCCTCTTCCTTCATAGCTACACCAGAGACTCCCTTGCCTCCTCGAGCTTGGGTTCTGAATGTAGACATCGGACTTCTTTTTACGTAGCCACTTTTTGTGATGGTTACAATTACTTGTTCGGCAGGGATGAGATCTTCCTCTGAAAAATCCCCGACCGGGCTTTGGTAAACCCGGGTGCGACGAGCGTCGCCAAATTTTTCTTTAATCTCTTCCAATTCCTTCTCAATCACCCCAAGAATTTTTTTAGGAGAAGCGAGTAAATCCTCTAGGTAAGTAATCGTTTTTAGTACTTGTTTGTACTCATCTTCAATTTTTTGTCTTTCCAGGGCGGCAAGTCGGCGAAGCTGCATGTCTAAAATAGCGGTTGCTTGGATCTGGGTGAGCTGAAATTTCTTCATCAGATTCATCTTGGCGACATCGGCATCTTTAGATTTTTTAATCGTCTCGATGACATCGTCGAGATGATCCAAGGCTATTTTTAAGCCTTCCAATATATGGGCGCGATGTTTTGCCGCATCTAGATCAAATTGTGTTCTCCTAGTTACTATTTGTTGACGATGGCGAATGTATTCGGTAAGTATTTGTTTGAGGGTAAGGGTTAAAGGTACGCCATTGACGAGAGCGACGGTGTTTACATTGAAAGCTAGCTGCATTGCGGTGTGTTTGTAAAGATTATTTAAAATCGAACGAGGACGAGCATCCCTTTTCAGTTCGATTACGATTCTCATACCGTCTTTGTCCGATTCATCTCTCAGATCGAATATTCCGTCTAATTTCTTCTCCTTTACTAAAGCGGCAATTCGAGCTATTAGCAGCGCCTTATTTACTTGATAAGGCAGCTGGGTAATAATAATGTTGAACCTACCTGTTCTATCCTCCTCGATTTCTGCCGTTGCTCTCATAACGATCTTACCTTTACCAGATGCGTATGCAGCGCGGATTTCATTTATGTCAAAAATAGCGCCGCCAGTCGGAAAATCAGGACCCTTTATAAATTTCATTAGGTCCTCCACAGTCTCGTCGGGATTGTTTATAAGATGAATAACTGCATCACACACCTCGTTTAGGTTGTGAGGTGGAATGTTGGTGGCCATACCAACCGCAATACCAGATGACCCATTTAGCAGTAGATTCGGTATTTTCGACGGTAATACTCGCGGTTCTTTCCTGGTACCATCAAAATTTTCAGAGAAATCGACAGTATTTTTTTCAATATCGGCTAGCATTTCAGCAGACACCTTTGCCATTCTTGCTTCGGTGTATCTCATTGCTGCCGGAGGGTCTCCATCGACGGAGCCAAAATTTCCTTGACCATCCACAAGCGGAACTCTCATGGAAAAATCTTGAGCGAGTCGTACTAGAGCATCGTAAACAGGAGAATCTCCATGAGGGTGGTATTTACCCAAGACATCTCCAACTACGGTTGCACTTTTGCGGTATTTTGCTTCATGCGTAAGCCCGAGTTCGTGCATCGCGAATAGTATTCGTCGGTGAACTGGTTTTAGACCATCTCGTACGTCAGGCAGGGCACGGGTAACTATTACGCTCATAGCGTAATCCAAGTATGATCGCTGCATCTCATCGGTTATTTCGATGAGTTCTACTTTGCCGATGTTTTTTTCGATTGTTGGATCAATACTTTCTGCCATAAATTGAAATTTGCTTTAAGACTTACGATATAAGAGCGAGGTAGTCTAATTTAAATATCCAAGGTTGCATATCGGGCGTGGGTTTGAATAAACTTTCTTCTTGGTGGAACTTCTTCGCCCATTAACATATTAAAAATCTCATCGGCGGCGGCGGCATCTTCAATCGTTACTTTCTTTAATGTTCTTTTGTCCGGGTCCATAGTAGTTTCCCAAAGTTGCTGCGGATTCATCTCCCCCAAACCTTTATATCTTTGGAAACCAGCCGTAGGTTTTTTACCTTTGGAACGTTCCTTTACTATTTTATCCTTTTCCTCGTCAGTAAAGGCGTAGAATACTTCCTTTCCAATCGATATTTTGTACAGAGGCGGCGCCGCAATATAAAGATATCCAGATTCGATTACCTTGGACATATAACGGAAGAAGAATGTTAAAAGAAGAGTCCGGATGTGTTCGCCGTCGACATCTGCATCTGTCATAAGAATAATTCTGTGGTAGCGAATTTTTTCTATATTAAAAGTATCGGCTATACCAGCTCCCAAAGCGATGATCAGATCTTTTATTTCCTCAAATTGAATTATTTTATCTAACCTGGCCCTTTCTGTATTTAGGATTTTTCCGCCTAAGGGCAAGATCGCTTGGAACTTTCGGTCTCTTCCCTGTTTAGCGCTACCACCAGCACTATCACCCTCCACGATATGAAGTTCTGAAGCCGCCGGATCTTTTTCTTGACAATCAGCCAGTTTTCCCGGCAGGGTCATACCTTCAAGAGCTCCCTTTCGAATAACCGCTTCTTTGGCAGCCTTGGCAGCCAAACGTGCTTTGGAGGCCAAATATATTTTCTCAACGATTATTCGAGCCTCGGCGGGGTTTTCCTCAAAGAAAGTTTCTAAGCCTTCCTTTACCACAGTTTGAACCAGAGGTTGAACCTGCGCGTTGCCAAGCTTCGCCTTGGTTTGACCTTCAAATTCTAGTTTCTCCGAATTCATTTTTATGGCAACTACCGCCGTCAGACCCTCTCTGGCATCATCTCCGGTAAGGCCTCCGTCGATATCCTTTGCGGCCCCAATTTTCCGCGCGTAATCATTTATTGATCTTGTCAGAGCCATACGAAAACCGGTGAGGTGAGTACCGCCTTCAGTGGTATTGATAACATTAGCGAATGATTCGATTGTCTCGCTGTAACTATCGTTGTATTGGATCGCTACCTCAACGCCGATATTTTCAGTATCTTTTTTTATAAAGATTGGTCGGTGAGCGGTGTTTTTGTTTTTGTTGAGATCTTCGACTAGACTCTTGATCCCACCATCAAAGTAGTAATTTATTTCGGTGTCGTTTCTTTCATCTAGCATGTGAAAAAATAAGCCGGCTACAAGGTAGGCCCTCTCTCTTACTTGTCTATCGAGAGTTTTAAATTCAGTTGATATTGTAGAAAAGATTGTTTTATCAGGAAGAAAAGTCGTGGCCGTACCACTTCCTACTTTGCCCCAGACCTTTTTAGCCGCTTCAGGAAGCGAAGAATCCTCGATTACTTCAAGCTTACTTGTGGGTTTACCCTTTTGGTACCCTTGTGAATAAATTTGACCGTCTCTCTTTACTTCAACGGTAAGCATTTCGCTTAGAGCGTTTACGGCACTGGCGCCTACTCCGTGGAGACCTCCAGACACTTTATAACTACCCCCGCCAAATTTGCCGCCAGCATGCAAGTAAGTCATGGCAACTTCTAGGGCAGACTTGCCGGTTTGGGAATGTTTCTCGACCGGGATGCCTCTGCCATCGTCTACGACCGTCACTCTTTGATCAGGGTGAATAAATACCCAAACGTTTTTTGCGTAACCAGCGAGAGCTTCATCTACTGAGTTATCAATTATTTCAGCGACGAGGTGATGCAAACCGTAGACATCAGTAGAACCGATATACATTCCTGGGCGGCGGCGAACTGGCTCCAAACCTTCGAGTACTTGGATGTCTTTTGCGGTGTATTTAGCCATAAAACAATCGTTAAACTATTTTATTTTACTTTGTTGGGTATGTTTATGCAACTAGAAAAGGCAAAAAAACCTGGATATTTAAAAGTTGATTTCGGGGGATTCAAGCATAATGATAGTTTTAATTATTTTTTGAGAAGCTCGCCTCTTTTGCATTTCCTTTAGCTTATTTAACAATTTTATATACTTTAATATTCTTTGGGGCGCTGATTTTACGGTGACTGGCGGTGTTCCGATTCCGAGTTTAGAAAGGAGAACCTGTCTCCAAAAAGCTAACCAAGCATCAACATCTAGTTTGTCGGTTGATTTGTAGCGCTCGAGCGATCCCTTAGAGTAGAATGATTTGATTTGTTCGAAATTAAAAGTTACTTGTGTTGAAACCCCTAAGTCAATTTTTTGACATCTAGAAGAGATAGTCGAAAGCAAGCCTTCTGTTGACGGTGCGGTTAGAATAAATCTTGTTCGCTCTGGAGGCTCCTCAAGATTTTTTAAAAGAGCGCTTTGGGCTTCAACAGTGAGATTTTGGGCCTCAAGGATCAGAAACGATTGAAATAAGGATTCGTAAGGTCGTCTATAGATATGAGTAGATAATTTTTTGATATCCCCTATCCCGTACGATTCTTTAGTATCCAACGTCTGGATATCAAATTTTGATGAGGTTTTTGAAGCTAGTTCTAGCGCTTTCCCCTTTCGGGTAGTTGCCTGCCCACCAACTATGAGTGTAGATAAGTTCATTCTTCTCCCCATGATTTCAAAAAAAGCTATGAGGTGTCAACCCTCCATAGCTTTATGCAAAGGAGGCGTTGACATAGTAACAGGCAAGCAGATAAAATATCAATGAGAAGGATCATCTGCTCTATGGCGCAAGTCACTGAAAAAGGTATCGAAGACATTTTATTTGAAAAAGGAAAGCTTACCAAGGATAAACTGTCCATGGTAAAGATGGAGTCGGTAAACTCTGGTAAGCAGCCCGAAGAGATACTCATTGAGCGTAATTTCGCTAATATAGAAGATATCACGGCCGCCCGTGCCCAGCTTCTTGGTATAGATTTCGTTGATCCAACAAGAAAACCTATTCCAACCGACGTTTTGCAAAAAATTCCTGAGCCGGTATCTCGTAGATACATCCTAATTCCCTTTGAGCTGAAGCCGGACACAAATACACTTTCGGTCGCAATGGCTGATCCGCTTGACCTTCAGGTGGTTGAATTTGTTGAAAGAAAAAGCGCTTCAAAGATAAAACCCTTTATCTCCACCCAGGATCTGATCAACCAAGCTATAAATGAGCAATACTCCCAGAGTCTGACTACTCAAGTCTCGGCAGCGCTCGAAGACGTAGGTGGGTTGGTCGAGGCAAAAGAAGAAATAACCGATCTCAACAAAGTTGAAGAGATCATAAAGGAAGCTCCAGTCGCCAAGATAGTATCTACTATCGTGGAGTATGCCATGAAAGCAAGGGCGAGCGATATTCATGTGGAGCCTCTTGAAGATAGAACTAGGGTACGATACAGGATAGATGGTATCTTGCAAGAACGTCTCGTCTTACCCAGAAAAGTCCATGAAGCGCTTATTTCCCGTGTCAAAATTTTATCCAATCTAAAAATCGATGAGAAAAGAATTCCTCAGGACGGACGATTTACCTTTAAGCTGAAAGATGATGTAGTTGATCTTCGTATTGCGACCTTGCCGACCGTTGACGGAGAAAAAGTCGTCATGCGGCTTTTACCCAAGGCAGGATCGGCCCCTACTCTTCAAGATCTAGGTCTGCGCGGCACTGCCCTAAAATCGTTCGAAGAAAATATTACTAAGCCTCACGGGATCGTCCTCATCACCGGTCCAACTGGATCAGGAAAAACGACTACCTTGTTTGCCGCGCTTTCGAAAATCAATGCTCCGAAAGTAAATATTGTTACTCTTGAAGATCCAGTCGAATACCAAATTCCAGGAGTAAATCAAGTTCAGATAAACCCTGTTGCTGGTTTAACCTTCGCTTCTGGCTTGCGGAGTTTCTTACGCCAAGATCCAAATATTATGATGGTGGGAGAAATTCGTGATGGGGAGACGGCTGGGTTGGCGATTCAAGCGTCCTTGACTGGTCATTTGGTATTTTCCACTTTGCACACGAATTCTGCGGCCGGTTCTCTGCCCCGGTTGCTTGACATGGGGGCCGAGACATTTTTACTTGCTTCTTCAATAAACTGTGTGGTTGCTCAGCGAGTAGTGAGAAAAATCTGTCTAGACTGTAAGAGCGAATTTGATCCTCCCGAACCAGTCGTCGAGGATATTAAAAAAAATCTCGGTAATCTTTTACATGAAAAACACTTGAAATTTTCAGATGAGGTGCAAAAAGACTTAAGTGAGCTTGAAGGCAGTAAAAAAATTAAACTATATAAAGGAAAAGGTTGTAACAATTGCGGCGATTCTGGTTATAAAGGAAGAATCGGTATATTTGAAGTATTAATGGTGTCAGAGAAAATCGGAAGGTTTATACTAGAGAGAGCGCCAGCCGGAAAAATTGAAGAGCAAGCTGTAGAAGACGGAATGGTGAAGCTGGTTCAAGATGGCTACTTAAAAGTGTTGGAAGGTATTACTACGATCGAAGAAGTTCTTCGCGTCGCTAAGGAGTAAGTTTTTTATAATTAGTAAGGAGGTTTTTAAATGGATATACAGCAAATTCTAGAAGAAGCTTTACGACGAGGGGCCTCAGACGTTCATTTGATGGCCGGGACATACCCTACCTTGAGGGTAGATGGAAAATTGGCTCCCATATCGAAAGGACCAAGTCCCACGCCAGACTATATTGAAAAATTAGTTTTATCGCTTACTTTACCTGAACAAAAGGAACTTCTTCTGACTAATAAAGAACTTGACTTCTCGTTTGCTCTAGGAGAAGTGGCCCGTTTTAGAGTGAATGCATTTTATCAAAAAGGATATCTTTCTGCAGCGCTGCGACTAATACCAAATAAAATTCCTAATTTGGAAGAGCTTCATTTGCCAATGGTTTTAGGCAATTTGACGAAGCTGCGACAAGGTCTTATTTTGGTTACCGGCCCTACAGGACATGGTAAATCAACTACAATTGCCTCTTTGATAAACGTAATAAACAGCGAAAAAGGATACCATATAGTCACTGTTGAAGATCCGATCGAATATGTTTACCCGAGTCGAAAATCTCTTATCGCTCAACGCGAAATGCACCTAGACACTCACTCTTGGGAAATTTCCCTCCGCTCGGTCCTCCGGGAGGATCCAGACGTGGTGTTGATTGGAGAAATGCGCGACTACGAGACGATAGAGGCAGTTCTTAATATAGCCGAAACTGGGCACTTAGTATTTACTACTCTTCACACCAACAGTGCGGCGCAGACCCTAGATAGGGTCGTAGGTGTATTTCCCGAGAATCAACAAGATCAGGTACGTATGCAACTTTCCAACGTTCTTGAGGCGGTACTTTCCCAGAGATTAGTTCCAGCCGAGTCTGGTGGTCGCTACCCGGCTTCTGAGATACTACTAGCCACTCCGGCGGTACGAAATGTCATTCGAGAAGGAAAGACCCACTTGATTGACAACATTATCCAGACTTCCTCGAGTGTGGGCATGCAGACTCTTGAGACTTCATTGGCGGGGTTGATAAAAGCGGGTCA
>Ga0154790_147_pt12 | contig 10156 bp, 8 predicted proteins | sample Rifle2008BG16ft_FD_105798 | JGI IMG/M metagenome (GOLD analysis project Ga0154790, IMG submission 105798) | Candidatus Woykebacteria bacterium RBG_16_43_9 | reverse complement strand
ATCACCGTAACTATTCCCCGCCGCCACCACAATTACCATCCCCTTATCGTGTTCATACTTCACCGCGTCATCCATAGCAGTGCTGTTGCACGCGCAGCCCCAAGAGTTGGAAGAAATCTTCGCTCCCATATCGGCGGCGTATTTAAGCGCTGCTATTCCATTTGAAAGAGAACCGCTACCACCAGAGCTCAAGAACTTCAAAGCCATGATCTTACTGGTCCAATTGACGCCAACCACACCTTTGGAATTATTTCCCACCGCCGCAATCGTACCAGCCACGTGAGTACCGTGACCGTGATCATCCATCGGATCGGGATCATTATTCACCCAATCCCAACCATAATAGTCATCTTTATAGCCATTGCTGTCATCGTCAACTCCGTTGTTTGGAGTTTCTTTTGTGTTCACCCACATTTGCCCCTGAAGGTCTTCGTGATTTCGATCCACTCCAGTGTCAATATCAGCTACAATAATTGAGGTGGCTCCAGTAGTCTGGTCCCAGGAACCTTCGGCGTGAATTTTCTTTAATCCCCACAAATCAGGATAAGTCTGCCCCCAACTTCCACTTGATGAGTAATAAGGGTCATTTGGAATAGCCATTGCGTCCATAGTGTAGTTAGGTTCGACTTCAACAATGTTGCTATCCTTTTCGTATTGCTCCATTATAGTTTTTAGGGTTTGGACCTCTGGATTCTGAGAAATCAATTCTCCCGTAGTATCATCCACCCCGGTTTTTAATAATTTTGCTTTGCCGGGCAGTTCCACTTTGTACCAACTGTAGATATCGGTAGTTAATTGTTTTTTGTTTTTTCTGGGGACAATTTCTTCAAATTCTTGGACATTATTTTGTTTATTTTTAGCCTCAATGCTTTTTATTCCCACATCTTTTACCGAAGGGTCTAGATCAACATCGTCATTTGAGGTTTTTTTCACTTTTATCAGAAATTCGTTTGATACAATCTCAGATGTAACTACATTTCCGGCTATATCTACTGTTTGACTTATTACTCGCTCACTTTTATTTAGTGGAACCGCCCCTACTGATACAGTTGAGAGGAATAAAACTGTACCTAAAATTGGCCATAAATCTTTTTTGCTATACGGAGGCTTTATTGATTGGCGGTAATAGCGTATGAAATTTTTTACGGTTCCCATGGGCAGTTAGTTTAACTATAGCTCCAATATCGATTACTTTGCAACTATTGGGCTCAAAGAAGCAAAAGACCTGGTGGACGCTGCTCCAAAACAGGTACTGGAAGGTGTCGGAAAAGATGCTTCTAACGAGGCTAAAGCGAAACTTGAAGCAGCTGGCGGTAAGGTTGAACTCCAATAAGAAACCGATCTTTAGTTTTTGGGTCTAGATCGGCAGTAAAGCTATTAAGGTTATTTCTTGCCAATCGGTATCTCAAGTTTGACCCGACCCTTTAGGTACAATTGGTTTTTCAGATGGAGCCAAGTTACTGGTGTTGGCAGCGGTTGGGCTCTTTGGCTCCCTAGGCCTCCTTTTTTCGCTTTTACCCAGCCTTCTTTCGATAAACCACCAGGCAATAAATCCTAAACTGAAAACGAAATAGATAATTACTGCGATAAGGGCGATGCTTTTTACAAGTGTGTCTTTACCAGCCGTGGTAGCTGTACCAGCAACTTGCACCGCAAATTCCTGTGGTTTAGTCGGATCTTCTGGTATTTTAACCTCGATCTGAGCACCCAAAGTAGAATTGCCTAGTAGAACATGCACCGCGTAGATACCCGGCGCAATATCTTTAAAAGTCGCCACTCCATTTTGGTCGGTGGTAGCGTTTTCTAAGCCAGGAATCAGGGTTACCAACACGCTGGTTAGGGACTTACCATTTGCAGCTAAGATCTTTAGAACAATAGTGTAACCTTTAGTTTTAAAACTAGTTAATTTACTTTTGGCTTCATTTCCGGCGGTGTCTTTGCTTTTGACAACGTAGTAAAATTTTGTACCTGGAATTAGAATTTTGCTCGAAAGAGCTATTTTATGGGTAGTTGTCAGTTTTGAACTGCTTACCAATAATCCCAGGCTTTTTGTCGGGCCGTACTCCACACTACTGTTTGTTTCTTCGTTGGTTTTCCAGGTAACTGTTGCTTTTTCTAAACCGATATCTGTAACTTTCACATCGGAAATCTTTGGAGCGGTTTTGTCCTTTGGTTTGGGCTTTGCCGCCGGAGTGGGCTTTGTAAAGCTATAAGTACCACCACTGGTTGCGGAAACAACGGTGGCTCCTGCTTTGACAGCGACTGTACCAGAAGTGAATGAGACAGCCGCGCTTCCACTATTAACTTTCGCCGAGAACGTAATCGTACCTACTAGCACATCACCGCTTTTTGCTGACAGCGTTCCTCTACCCATCCGGACACTACCGCTACCACCTGAACTTTCAGCTTGAATCTCAAATTCAGTTCCGCCGTAGCTAATTCCTATAAAATCTAGTTTGTCTGTCTGATAGGAAAGGTTCGCTTGAACTGAATCCACACTTTTTCCACCCGTGTTCACCCTCACCGAAACCGAAAAGCTCGAACCTTGGGCAATCGTAGCTCCACCAGGCGAAAGGTAAATACTCCCGGCTGCTTTTACGTCGCTAACGGAAACTAGTGGTGATAAAATAAATATCAATATATAAACTAGTATATAAAAAGGTATCCGTTTCATTTTATCTTCCCCATCTGGATAATAGTATACTTAGATCTCGGATATTGACTCGTCCATCACCATTGAGGTCAGCGGTTCGGTAAGAAGTACCCCATTTACTTAATAGTATAGATAGATCGAGGATGTTTGCAAGTGTGTCTAGATTTAGATCGCCCATCTTGCCTATATTCACTGTTACACGGTCTGTTGCCGATCCCCCAGCTCCGGTACAGGTCAAGGTGTAGGTTTTATTGCTAGTTAGACTCCCGGTAGAGGCAGAACCAGACGTTGTTTTGCTCCCGGACCAACCACCGGAAGCACTGCAGGCTGTTGCATTTGTGCTTGTCCAGGTAAGTGTAGCAACAGTGTTGTAAGCAATGGTAATAGGGCCATTGGAACCATTGGCCTTGATATTGGCTGTTGGCGGGGATGGTCCACCGCCATTATTTACAGTAACCGAAACGGTCTCACTTGTCCCAATATTATTAGCCGCATCGTAGGCTTTGGCTAGCAAACTGTATATCCCGTTGCTGACCGTAGTTGTGTCCCAGGAATAAGAATATGGCGGAGAAGTATCGGTTTCCTTTAACTCCCCATCTACATAGAACTCCACCTTGGTTACTCCTACGTTATCAGTTGCATTAGCTTGAATACTAACCGTACCGAAAACTGTTGATCCGGCTGAGGGCGAGACGATGGAGACAAAGGGCGCGACGATATCGGGAGCAGGTGCAATTGGAAATCCCCAGCTCTGGAAATAGGGTGTTACATCTACTCCTGCGTTTGCGCTTAATAAATGGGCGAAAAGCTCTACTTTCCCAAGATCTGTAGCTGGCGGAGGTCCAGTTAGGGTCGCATAATCCCGAAAGGTTTGCCGAAAAGGCTCCCAACCAATCTGATTTTTCAGCCTATAGAGGAGTCCCGTGTAGACATCATTGTGCATATTCTCCCAATCGGTGCGTCCCGCATTAATCCACGGCAACGCATGTTGTTCAACGTAAAACTTCTGAGGAAACTGCCCTATGGGAACGTATCCCACGGCTCCTTGATAAAATGTAGCAGTGGGATACTTTGCGGATAAAGCATCTGCTACATAAGTAAGATAGAAATTCGCCCAATGCTCACCGTTTATCGGTCCACCACTAAGATAATATTTCTTCCAATCCATCGAGTGAAAATTGTGCCCCATCTCGTGGATTGGTCCGAAGCTTAAATCATTATTACTGACCACTGCCGGGAGGGCACCTGCAATATAGGGCTGCGGCCAAATAATTGGGTTGCCGGCTCCCATACCACAACCGCACCAAGGAGATGTCGCAAGATAACCAATCGGGGCTCCCTCATACGGTACCTGGCCAACAAGCCCCTGCATTGCATCGTAGGCATCATCAAGTTTCTGTATCCAGGGTTGAGGATCGCCTAGAATAGCAAGATCCTCTGGTGGTAAAGCGAGGACGACATGCCTGCCTGAAGGTGCGTCGTATGGTTCTACAACAAGGTCATCGAAATATGCGGTACCAATCGTCAGTCCCCAATACCATCCAAGTCCGGCCTCAACCCTCAATGTTGAACCTGTCGCGTAAGCGAGCATCGTCTTGAACTGCCAATCCTGTGTACCCAAAATACCATTAGTACGATTGACGGGTCCTGTCCCAACCGAGAGATTTGCCCCAGCATCTTGCTGCCATTCACCTGGAGCAACGGTAACATTCTCGGTTTTTATCCACCCCTTTACCCAATACGCTCTAAATGGTGTTACGGGAACATCCTGCCACCAACGCGCGTGGGTTCGGGCGGTCGCGGCAATCTTTGCAGATGCCATACCACTGTGGACAAATTGTGAATCACTACTCCCTGTAATCCATTGGAAAAGAGTTGTCCTATCGACAGAATTCGTCATCCACCCACTCGGCATTTGCCCAGAGCCATCTTCAAAACCGGGATTCGTAATGAGAGTTACTGCTGCTACCACACTAACTTGTCTTTCTTGAGCAATATTTATAACTACTAACGGAGCACTAAGAAGCATAATAAGTGTGCTCAAAGCAATGAAGATTTCTTTAATTGTATATGGAGGATTTATAAATCTACGGATTTTAAACATCATGGGCAGTTAATCCCATTATGCTTTTCTAAGTGTTTCTTTGTCAATTCTGATACCATATCGTTTGACAACAGGTCTTGACAACTTCTTTTCTATTATGATACGTTAACAGCCACATTTGTTTTGGTTAGCTATGCTTTCTGCCTGGAAAGGAAGTATTTATGGCTCTAGGAAATGATCTGCCGGAGCTCTTGACAGTCAAGGAAGTCGCTTCGTTCCTCCGGGTATCTCCACTTACTATTAAGCGTTGGGGCAAACGTGGGAAACTGCCAGCAATTCGCATCAATGCTCGCGGTGACCGAAGGTATAAAAAGGAAGCAGTGTTGTGGTTACTCGGGGAGATGAAAAAAGAGGCAGTTTAGAAATTCCCACCTTCTGCGTTATAGCCCGCTCCATAATTCGAAATTTACGCTTCGCTTAATTTCTCAGTATTCCCGCGTGCTGCGCTTCGCACCTCGTGCCAAGCTAGAAAAAAGAGACCATATAACTCTCCCTAACCACTTTAGAATCGCTTAGCTCTGATTTCTAATACTAAATACTCGATACTATATACTGGATACTAATTTGGCTTGACATTCAAGCAATCGTTTGAGATACTTTGTATTAGTGTTACCCCACCTCGCTACGCTCGGTGTAAACGTTTACACTAAGCCGTGAGGCGAATGTGCACTTTTATAACCTGTCCAGACCCTGCCTTTATCTGCAGACCTGTCCGCTGTGGCAGTTAGTCAGATTTGCTCGAAAAATAGATGGAGAGGCAGATCAAACGCCGGCCCCGATTTTTGTCGGGGATAGCCCCTCGTGGGGCAGTAAAGAATACACCCTGCGAGGGGTTTTTCTATTTTTATAAACCATAATTCTCACCCAATTTTTTAAGTTTTAGCTTTACGATCCCGGATCGTAAGTTCAAAAATGGTAATTGATTTGTGGATCGTACAACGCGGATTCAAAAGCGAAAAATTTTGGTCTGCCACCTTAACGCTTAAAAATTCTTTCCTTCAAGATTAAATAAACAAAATAAGGCAAGGCTAACTGTCTACGAACCCTCCAAGGTTCAATTAAAAGTCTAAACAGCCACTCCAAATTTGCTTTTTGAACGAATTTTGGAGCTCGCCTCTTTCGGCCACTTATATAATCCAGGGCTCCCCCAACCCCTATGGCTACTTTCACATCTAATTTCTTTAAGTTACTCTTTATCCATTTCTCCTGTTTTCCATGACCATAAGCGACGATCAAAATATCTATTTCTTCCTTTGAGAGTACACCAAGTGTTTCTTTGTCGCTCGCTTCTTCAGATTTTCCAGCAAAAGTTCCGGCTATTTTCAGCTTGGGCAAACGTTTTTTTAAATTTTCGGCTGCTATTTTAGCAACGTTTTCTTTTCCCCCAAGTAGAAAAATATTGTAATTAAACTCCTGAGCTAATCCTGCTAAACCTTCTACGAAATCTACTCCCGCTATTCTTTCTGGAAAATGTCTACCAGTTAACCGGGCTAGCTTTATCAGACCGGCGCCATCTGCTAACGAAAGGTCCGCTTTATTCAATATATTCTTGAATTCAGCATCTTTTTGAGCCGCTACAATTATTTCTGGGTTTGGGGTTACGATATAGTGTTTCCCCTTTGTTTCTAGAATCCTCTTTACCTTTTCGAGCGCTTCTTGATAGGTGACTTGATCGATTTTGATACCTAGCACTTCTACTTTCATTATTGTTTATAAACCCTCTCAATTACTTTTAATGTATCTTTTGCACTTCTTTCCCAGCTGAAATCCCCCACCCTTTCGATTCCCTTATTGATCAATTCTTCGCGAAGTTTATTGTTAGTAGCTAGTTTTTTCATACCTGACGCAATATTACTGGTATCCAAAGGATCAACCAAAAGAGCAGCTTTTTCCGCCACTTCAGTTGTTGCGCCATCATTGGAAGTCAAAACCGGACAATTACAAGCAAATGCTTCTAGGATCGGTAAACCAAAACCTTCATAAAGCGATGGAAAGGTCAAAGCTATAGCTCCGCTGTAAAGAGCCGGTAAATCCTCATCGGGGACATAACCAAGGAAGCGTACATGGTTTGATACATTAAATTTTTCCGGGGCTTTATAGATATCTTCATTTAACCACCCGTTAGAGCCGATCAAAACCAAATCTATATTTTCAAAGTTAGCTTTCGCAAAAGCTTCAATTAACCGCAGCAAATTTTTTCTTGGTTGAATGGTCCCTACATATGTAAAATATCTCCCGGCTAATCCATACTTAGCCCTAGTCTGGGCTATTTCATGCTTTGTTCTTGGGAAAAAATGCTCTTTGTTGACAGCTTCGTGCACAACAGAAATGCGATTACTAAGTACTTTTAACGTACGCATTAGATCCTTTTTAGTAAATTTTGATACAGCAATCAGGTGGCTTGCTGCGATGGAGGCGTATTTTGTCGACCAATTTAGATAAAGCTTTTGCGGTAACTTATGATACTCTGCCAAAAACTGGGCTCCCAAATCATGGATTGTAACGATGGTTTTCAAATTCGGGCGCCGAACTACAGGGATGGTATGAGCAGGCACAAACAAGATGTCTGGAGGCCGCAGCAGGCATTCCCATGCTAGTCTTCCTTGAGTCCAAAATCTAGGCGCTCTTAGTATCTTGGTGCTAACATTGGGCTGGTTAATTTCGAAAAATGGAGGAATATTATTGAAATACAGAACGTAACGGTTTTTTTTGTCTAAAGCAATTAGAGTGGTGATAAGATTGTAAGAATAATTTTCGGTTCCGGTTTTTTCTTCAGTTGCGATTCTGGATGCGTCTATCCCAATCAGCATAAATTAAATATTAAGTATCAAATTGTAAAAACACATATTAAATTCAAAATTTTTAATTTTGTACTCTGTAATTTTGATATTTTCATTTTAATCTTTAAATTTACTACGTATTATGCTCCGTCTTAATCCACAACGTGGTTGCAAGCGTAGTTAAAATCCTTACCGTCTAGTTATACTACGCTTATAAAGATCCATATTCTCCAAAGCAATACCAGTACCGTAGACTACGCAAAGCAACGGGTCCTCGGCGACGTGACACGGTACTCCCAGCACTTGAGTGAAGTATTTATCGAGGTTTTTTAGCAGCGACGTACCACCACTCATTACTATCCCTTTATCAATAATATCGCTGGCTAGTTCGGGAGGAGTTTCTTCGAGTACCTGTTTGATCGCCTCTAAAATCTCGTTCAACACTGGTTGAATCGCTTCCGTTAATTCACTGCTCTTTAGCTCAACTAGCTTTGGCAGTCCGGTTATACTATCCCTGCCTCGTACTTCAGTCGAGGATTCTTTATTTTCTTGGGTTGCACTTGCCAAGGCCAGTTTAACTTCTTCAGCAGTCCGCTCACCGATGATCAGGTTAAATTTTCTTCTGACATAAACAGTAATAGCTTCATCTACCCTGTTTCCAGCTATCCGAGCACTCCTGTGTACTACCACTCCACCCAAAGATATTACCGCTGCTTCAGTAGAACCACCACCGATGTCGATAATCATGTTTCCACTGGGGATACTAATCGGAATCTTGGCTCCAATCGCGGCTGCCAAAGGTTCCTCAATGAGATAAGCTGTTTTTGCGCCGGCTGACAATGTGGCATCAAGAACCGCCCTTCTCTCTACGCTGGTTACCCCAGCTGGAACACAAACCATGACATCTGGTTTAAAAAACCTAGTGCTGCCGGCGACTTTATCCAGGAAAAATCGCAACATTGCCTCGGTTACAATATAATCGGCGATTACTCCTTCGCGAAGTGGTCTCGAAGCTTCGATACCCTCGGGAGTACGCCCCAACATTTCTTTCGCGGCATTACCTACGGCTAAAATTTCCCCATCTTCGGATGAAACAGCTACGACTGTAGGTTCGTTAAGAACCACTCCCTCACTTTCTAGATAAACTAGCGAGTTGGCGGTACCCAGATCTATGGCAATTTTTTTGGAAAACATGGTGGAACTATTATATATTTGCTTGAGAGAGTAAACAACTAGGATTTTTAAATAGAATCAGACCTGACTTATTTGGATCAAATTAGTGCCCAAAAACTTATTTCCCACTCACGTATAGTTGCCACAGAACCTAAAAATAGGTAAAATCTATTTGTGAAAAAAATATTAGGAATCATCGCTTTTTTAATCGCTGCCGCTGCTTTGACAGTCGGGATTGCCTTTTATGCACGAGGTTACCGGCCAGATCTGGACGGTAGATCTATTCAAGGAACGGGATTGGTTAGTATCAAATCAAATCCCGATGGAGCTAAAGTTTTTATAAACGACGAGGAAAAAGGCACCACGAATGTAGATCTCCCCGCCTTAAAACCAGGAAAGTACCTGATCAAAATCACCAAAGACGGCTTTTCTACCTGGGAAAAAGAAGTTGAAGTAAAACAGGAAGCCGTCAATCAGATAGAAGCTGTTCTTTTTCCGGTGGCCCCTACTTTAAGAGCCCTAACATTCACCGGTGTTAAAAATCCACTAACTTCGCCGGTTGGAGATAAAATTGTTTTCTCCATACTGGAACCAGAGGACAAAGCTGGTATTTGGGTTTTGAATCTTTCCTCCAGCCCCCTGCCTTCCTTTTTCACGAGAGATTTAGCTAGTTTAGTAAGTGACGATGACGAAAATAAATTCTCGGCTGCTAGCTACGAATTTTCCCCAGACGGAAGCCAACTTCTTGTAAATGTGGGAAACAATGGTAGTTATTTTCTTCTTGATACTTCAGGGGATAACGAAAATCCGAAAGAAGTTACCCTAGATGTTGATAAACTAAAAGAGGATTGGGAGAACCAGTTAGACGTATCTGAGAAAAAATCCTTGGAAAAGCTTGGTTTGGAAGCATTAAACCTAGCCTCAACACTTACTAATATCGATTTTTCGCCGAAAAAAGACAAGTTTACTGGACGCAAAGAAAATGGCGTTCCCGTTCTATTTGATAGCGACCCTGGCCTAGCTCCAAATCAGGAACCTACCTTTTACAATTTACCGAAAGCAAAAGGGTATCTCTGGTACCCTGATGGCAAGCACTTGATTTTGGTGAATGATGCTTCGATTTCCATAATGGATTCTGACACGAGGAACAACGTAACTATTTACACTGGCAATTTCAATCCCGATTTTGTGGCTCCTTGGACCGATGGATCCAAGATTGTAATCACCACAAGTTTAAATACTTCGCTGAGAAAAATTCCGGATCTATACGCAATTGAGTTGCGTTAATTAGATCTTAAAACTTACAACTTATTATTGAACAAGATCGGCGGTGATAATTAATCGTCTCAAGCTACTACCTGGAGGGTCGCAGGTTTGTAGGGTAAGGATTGGTTTTTTAGAAAGATCGGTCAAATAACGGACATCGTTTGCTTGAACTACCTCTTT
>Ga0154790_153_pt2 | contig 10548 bp, 12 predicted proteins | sample Rifle2008BG16ft_FD_105798 | JGI IMG/M metagenome (GOLD analysis project Ga0154790, IMG submission 105798) | Candidatus Woykebacteria bacterium RBG_16_43_9 | reverse complement strand
AACACGCACGTTGTCATATTGCAATCTCTCCAAGGTCTGCTTGGCTCTCTCCACCAAACTTTTTATTCTCTCAACGGTAAATACTTCTTTGGCCAAACGTGAAAGGATTGCAGCTTGATATCCAGACCCAGTACCAATTTCTAAAACTTTCTCATCACCAGAGAGTCCTAGCGCTTGGGTCATGAGAGCTACCAGCGAAGGTTGGCTGATCGTTTGTCCTTGCCCAATAGGCACGGCGTTGTCATCGTAAGCATAACCAATATATTCGTCTGGAATAAATTCGTGGCGAGGAACCTTGCGAAAAACTTCGAGAATTTTTTTCTCTATCCCAAGGGGTTTGATATGCTCTTCGACCAGTTGTCTCCGTTTTTTATCAAAGAAATCAGTAACCAAAACCTTACCCATCTTGCCAACCTTCTGTTTAATTTTAGATACTTTACTTTTACATTGACCTCAATATTTTTGTCAAGCGCATTCGCTTTACCCCAAAGAATTTACCGTTGACAGCTGCTGGCTGCTTAGAAGATAATTGCGCTCGAGTCCCATGATTTCCATAATTATCCCCGCCGCCAATGAAGAAAAAATAATCGGCAATTCCCTAGAAAAACTTAGCGTGTTCTTGGCAACACGAAAAGAAAAATTCGAAGTAATAGTTGTTGATGATGCCAGCAGCGATAAAACGAAACAGGTTGCAGAAAAATTCCATAAGAAAATACCAAACTTGCGTGTGATCAGAATCGAAAAAAGTCCGTCCGAAGGAAAAGGTTTGGCCGTAAACAAGGGTGTCTTGGAAGCAAAGGAAGAAATTGTCATTTTTACAGACGCTGACTTTTCTACTCCGATAGAAGAAATCGACAAGCTGCTGCTTAAGCTAAAAGAGGGTTTTGATATAGCCATCGGCTCCAGAGCCTTGAATCGCTCTTTAGTAAAAACGAAACAAAATTTTTTACGTGAGTTGATGGGAAAGATTTTTAATTTTTTGGTGCAAAGAATAGTTGTTAGGGGAATCGTCGATACTCAGTGTGGCTTCAAGGCGTTTAAGATGCCTCTTTCAAGAGAACTATTCGAAAGAGAAAAGATATTTGATTTTGGTTTTGATGTTGAGTTGCTTTACCTAGCTAGAAAGAGGAACTTAAAAATCGCCGAAGTACCAGTACTATGGTACAACCATCCCTCCAGTAAAGTACATCCGATCAAGGATTCTATCTCTATGTTTTTTGACTTATTCAAAATTCGTATGTATCACGCCAGTAAAAAAGGCTCTTTAGCCGATAAAATCTTCTATCAACTCTACTACCGACGCACAATTTGGCGTTTTGGACTCGTAGGATCAAGTGGGACGATCATAGACTATTCCCTTTTCTTTATACTGACTAGATTTTTTCATTTATCCCCATTGGTGGCAAACCCAATGAGTGTGGAAGCTGCCATAATCTGGAATTTCATTTGGAATAATCTTTGGACTTTTTCCGAAAGGCAGGTACCAAGACCGCTTTGGAAAAATTTTTTGATTTTCCAATTCGTATCACTTGGAGGACTACTTTTCTCTCAAAATTCTCTTTTTATTTTTAATCGCGTCTTTAATATCTTTGACTTGATAGCAAAGGCACTCACTATACCGATGGTCGCTTCATTCAATTATCTAGTTAATAGCCGCTGGACTTTTAGAGACGTGAGCGCCGGAAGATCGACGTGGCAAACCTACATCATTTTCATCCTTGCTCTTTTCGCCCTATATTTCCTATTGATACTATAGATTTAATAGTAATTGCTCTAGATCTTCGCTAGTAATTATCTTCGGAAGCCTTAGCAAGAAAAACTTATAAATAGTCAACAGTGTTGACTAACTATAAAGAAAACCGATAATATATTCTTAAGGACCGAAAGGGGGTGAAATTCATGGACCCACGCACAGTAAGAGCCGGCGTTGGGGCCGGAGCAGTCTTTCTCCTGGCCGGAGCCACTTTAGGTACTTATGGTGGCTGGTCGGCTGTATTCTCACTTGCCTCTAGCGATCTAGGCTTTTGGCTAGTAGCCGTCACGCTCAGTGTATTTATAACCTACGTATACGGTTACTGGTTCAATGCTTTCCTACCAGGAACACCTATCATCAGAGGCACGCTGTATGGAGTACTTGTCTGGATATTGATGTTAATCCTTGGTGGCGCCTTCGCCTTTTTCAAGGAAGCGACCTATCCAGATCCATCCGGGCCAGTAATCTTTCTTGCTTTAGTGCTCCACGTTGTTTGGGGAGCAGTTTTAGGCGTGCTTTTTGAAGCACGATAAATAAAAGGTCTGACCTGATAAAACAGATGGGTTTTTACCACCAAAGTCGTGGCGTGGTTTGATATATTATTTATTCATATTTAAGATATAATGTGGCTCGCCTATGGAATCTCTCATAGAAAAGTTACAAATTATAAAAAGTAATATCGATGACCTAGAAAAAAAGTTGGGTCTTCAGGAAAAAGCTCACGAATTGAGACAACTAGAAGCTAGCAGCATGAAGGGTAATTTTTGGCAGAACATCACATCGGCTACTTCAACTATGGAGAGGATTTCTCTACTGAAAAAAGAAATCGAAGAGATTGCTCAATTAAAACAGAGGGTGGCTAGCAGCATTGAGCTAGCTAGTTTACCCGCCGACGGTGAGGTAATTAAACCGGATATTGAAAAGGAAACCGCGAATCTCGAGAAAAGTATTGAGCGGTTTGAATTTAATCTGTTTTTAACCGGAAAATTTTACGATGGGCCGGCTATTCTTTCTATCCACGCCGGCCAAGGTGGAGTCGAAGCCATGGATTGGGCTCAGATGCTGTTGCGCATGTATCTGCGGTTTGCCGAAAGAAGGGGTTGGCGATCTACTCTGATGACCGAGACCAAAGGTGAGGAAGCTGGGATCAAAAGCGTATCAGTAGAAATATCTGGACCACATGCTTATGGCTATTTAAAAAATGAGGTAGGAACCCACAGATTGGTAAGACAATCGCCATTCAACGCCGACCGCTTGCGTCAAACTTCATTTGCTCTGGTGGAAGTATTGCCCTTGATAGAGGACGTAAAGGCAGTCGAGATTTCTACCGATGATTTGGAAATTGACACCTTTCGCGCCTCCGGCCCTGGTGGCCAAAACGTCCAAAAGGTCGAAACGGCCGTTCGTATCCGCCACAAACCAAGTGGAATCGTGGTAGGTGCGCAGAGTGAAAGGTCACAGGCGCAAAATAAAGAAAACGCCATGAAGATTCTGCGGGCCAAACTTTACAATTTAGAAGAAGCGAAAAGAGAAAAAGAAGAGAGGAAACTAAAAGGCGAATTCAAAACAGCGTCTTGGGGAAACCAAATCCGCAATTATATTCTTCATCCTTATAAATTGGTCAAAGATCTGCGCACAAATGTAGAGAGCAAGAACCCGCAAGCGGTTTTGGATGGTGAGCTGGATGAATTCGTCGAAGCCGAAGTCAAAATTGGTGATCAGGGATCAGAGAACAGGGATTAGTAATATCTTATTTTGAATTTTGAATTTTGAGTTTTTAATTCTTAGTCCACGAAGTGGTCGCAGCATACAAGAGTACTAAGAAACCTTGTGTTTCGCAGTACGAAGATGCTATTTGATGTGCCAATATATTGTTTTCCAACCATTACTATGTTGGATCACAATTCCCTTCCCTACCGTTCCTGTTAACCAACAGGCCGAACTATCGGTAGACAAATAAGCTACTCCGTCACTAGCGGCATAGATTGGAGCTCCTTGATACTTATACATATCGATACCATTATGTCCTGGCATACCAAAATTGTTTAGGTACCACCAATAATTTTGCCCAAACCATTGACTCACCGTCGGATTATCTTCTGGCCATCGTAACGACCCAGAATCTAGATAGGGTTTGGGATTGACGGCCGCTCCGTTTATATAGAGACCGAAATGTAAGTGTGAACCAGTGGAACAACCTGTATTACCCTGGAAAGCAATCACTTCACCTCTCTTTACCGGACCGAGGCGGACACCTCCCCCTCCAAGAGCCCTGGCTATCGCTTCGATTTCACTTTGGACTTGAGCCAACAATCTTTGGTACTCTTTTTCATTATTCTTGGTGACACCAAGAACATATTGCTTAGAAGATTCTTGGGCGGCCAGGGCCGCTTTCTTTTCACCAAGCTGATTCTTTAGATCTTCCTCTTTCCTCTTTTTGTCCTCTAGAGTAAGTTTTTGGCCGCTAAATTCTTTTTTTAAAGAATCCAGTGCCTCCAAAAGGGCGAGGTCCTGACCTCTGATTACCTCTGTATATTTTTGCCGGACGAGAAAATCATTAAAGCTAGAAGAGCCCAAAAACGAATCGAGCTCCCCGGCATAACTTTGCTTATAAATTGCCTGGATCCGCAAATCCGCCACCGACTGGGTATAATCAATATCCTCTTTGGTTTGGTTTAGTTTGATGGTGACGTCGTCTATATCATCAGCAAGCTGAGCGAGCCTAGTCTGCGTTTCTTCGATCTCCAGCGCCGTCAGTTCTATCTGATTATTTAGATAAGAAATTTCTGACTGAAGGCTCTTTTCTTCGGATTGAGCGGCGGCAATCTTATTACGTAGTTCTTCCTGCTTGCGCAAGTTCGCATTGAGTTGATCGATCAAGCCGCCTTGATTACTACCTGTTTGATCCTTAGAGTTTGCTGGGGCTTGAGTGTAAGCAAATACCAGGCCAGTACTTCCCAAAAGAAATATCGAAATGATTGCTACCAAAATCTTTTTAACCATAGGTCAAACGGTTAGATATTTTCTAGTGGCGACGACCGCGCCAATTATTCCAATCAAAGCACCACCTAAAATTTCGGCACCTAGCAAGTAAATAAAAATTGTTGGCGATGCTGTCAAAAATGGTACGTCGCTAAATACACCCTGTATAGTTGGTGAAACCCAAATATAGCTCGCCCATAGAAATAAAGTAGCTACTAGCGCGCTGATTGATCCGTAGAGTATTCCTTCGAAAATAAACGGGACGCGGATATACCAAGAAGTCGCCCCCACCAGCTTCATAATTTCAATTTCATCTTGATGAAGTGAGATGTTCAATCCTATCACGATTAAAGTAGTAAGCAGCGACATCACCAATAAAAAGGTCACCACTCCAATACCAATATTACGGATCGTTTTCGTCCACGCACTCAGTGTTTCGATTATATTTTGCTGAAATACTACTTCATCTACCGCTTCTTCCTTCTCCAAAGTAGTTGCTATCTTTGGTAGATCCTCTAGCTTATAGGTAGAAACCTCGATACTCGCTGGTAAAATCTCGGCTGTCACAAATTCATTCAGAAGCGGCTCGTTTTTATTTCTTTCCTTATATATTTTCAAAGCCTCTTCTTTCGAAACATACTGTGTTTTCGATACTACTTTAGTAGCCGAAAGCAACTCCCTTATTTCTTCAACTTTTTCGCTACCAATACCATCTTTCAAAAAGGCAGTGACTTGAGGTCGGGATTCTAAGTAAGAAAGCAGCCTATTTGAACCAATACTAATCAACACAAATGCACCCACCACAAAAAAAGTCAAAAACATTACCAAAAACGCTGCCAAAGCATGGTATGGGTTACGAATAATTCTGGCGAAGGCAACTTTTATGAGTCTGGGCAGGTTTTTCATAAATTATTTCTTCTTTACACTCTCTCGGCTTGCCCCTTTTTGCTTTGTATCGTTCACGATTCTCCCCTTTTGTATTTCAAGCTTTCGGTGAGGTAAGCCGCTAGTGATATCCATGTTGTGGGTGGCCATGACCACGGTCGTACCTAAACTATTTAATTTATTGAGTATCTGCATTACCTCCCAAGCGCTACCCAGATCCAGATTTCCAGTCGGCTCATCGGCCAAAATTATTTCTGGTCTCATCACCATTGCCCTGGCTATTGCGGTGCGTTGCGCCTCGCCGCCAGAAAGCTGAGCTGGAAAATGACCAAGTTTGTGTTCGAGGTTTACTAGCGCTATCGTATCTTCAACTATTTTTTTGATTTCATCATCGTCCAAACCCAATATTTCCAGTGGAAACGATACATTTTCAAATACGGTTCTTTGGGGAAGGAGCTTAAAATCTTGGAATACAGTACCTATTCTTCGACGAAGATGGGGAACTTCTGATGGCCGCATCTTTGTCACTTCGGCCCCATCTACAAAAACGTCGCCTTTACTTGGAAGGTCTTCTCGAATGATTAGTTTAAGAACAGTTGATTTACCCGCTCCAGAAGGACCCACTAAAAATACGAATTCACCCGGGGTGATCTCCATTGAGATGTCAGTTAGGGCGGATAGGGAATCGTAATCTTTTGAAACCTCTCGAAATGTAATCATCGGCAGGTCCTCGTCATCGTGACGTGTTTCTCTAGAATAACAAATCCGAAGCTAAAAAACAACCCCCCCCCGTACCACCCCTAGCTTCAAGACCCGGCCTTGAGCTCAGACCTACTCGATAATCAGGTTTGAGATGCCCTCAAAACTCACATCTTTTTTCTCAACAAATTTTTTGTAATCTTCGGTCTGGTTTTTTCTAGAAAAAAAATTAAGGATAAATTTTGTATCAACAATCAAATCTATATTTTTATTACTTAAATAAACTCCGTAAGATGACCACGGATACGTTCTAAGTGATTTTTTAGCCATTAATATCTCGTAAGGGTTTAAGTGAATGTACCTGGACAACTCAAGTAAATATTCTTCTGAATCTACCAATTTCGCTTTAAATCTACTTTGGAAAAGCGGCCCTACTCTATCGTACTTCTTATTAAAATACATAGAATAGGCTAGATTTAATTTTTGCAGAAAAATTGATAGAGGATCATCGGATTCCTGCCTTACTAATAAATGGTAGTGATTTGGCATCAGGCAATAAGCAAGTATAGTTACAGAATGCGCCCTTCCGTAGTCTTTTAACCTTGCTAAGAATCTGCGGTGATCAGCCCAATCTAAAAATATTTTTCTTTTTTCTATACCCCTAGAATAAACGTGGTAATAACCATCTTTATAAAAAATTGGTTGTCTAAAAGGCATTACTTTAACAATAAATGTCCGGACCTGCGAATTCAAGACCCGGTCTTGAAATCAAGGATCGCACAGTGCTTGTTTGCAAGCTACAAGGCATCAACCCGAACGTAGCTTAACGCGAAGTTGGGTTGACAAAACTACGTACCTAAACAATAATTGGTCCGTATGAAGAACCCCAGCATTATCTGTATGGCTGTTTTATTATTTATTTACACGGCTACGACATCTTCATTCGCAGCCAGTCTTCTTGATAACCCCTCATTTGAAGAACCTATCAGTTCAGGCTGGAAAACCTACGCGGTTTCTGCCGCTCAAAGCTCAGAATACAAACAAAGCGGAAATTTTTCGGCCAAAGTAAAATCAACTACCACCAATAGCGGTAGTAAATACTTATATCAGATCGTACCAGTAGCACCCGAGAAAACTTACAGTTTCTCCGGTTTTGCCCTAAAGAAAGGAGAACCGGCCACAACCGTTTACCTAAGCATCTCATTTTACGAATCAATTGATGGCAGCGGCTCTCAGATAGACGGTAAGAGTTACAGATCGAATGAACTAAAACAAGACTCATCTGAATTTGCGCTGCTTGAAACAGATATAATAAAGGCACCCGAAAACGCAAAAACAGCCAAGTTGCGACTAACAATCCAAATGCCAACTGGCGCTACCCAGGTGGGAATTGCTTATTTTGACGAATTGGCTTTTACGGAAGTCTCATCACCATCGCCGACGTCGCCCCAACCAATCATCCCACCAACCAGCCAACAAGTAATCACTTCTTATCCAACCCTTTCTGAAATTTTTCCCAACCCTACCAAAGGAGGCAAAGAATGGGTTGAGCTTTACAATCCAAACTCAAGCACCGTGGATCTGACAGGTTGGAAACTAGTAGATGCTGCGAATCACAGTAAGACATTGTCTGGTAGCGTAGCAGCCAAATCATACAAAGTCTTCGAATACTCCAGTGGTTGGCTGAACAACGGTGGAGATATTTTAAGTTTAGTAAATCCGTCTGGGAAGCTTGCTGAAAAATATAGTTTCGGCTCATCCGAGAGGGGCGAAGCTTTTGCTAAGGATGCCACCGGAAAATGGCGTACGACCACTACCCCAACACCTGGTAAACCAAACAAAATTACTGGCGCCGGTGGGTTCGTTGGTTCCTCAAATTCCGAAACAGCCCAAAATACCACCGGAACTCTTAGTTCAACTGGCCTTGATCCAACCGCCGATTATTTAGGCGATACTTTTCAATTTAGCGACCCAAATGAACAACCAATATCGCCAACAAAAAGTAAAGTTGCCGGTGTAAATGAACGTAAGGGTGGTAGCAGTAGCCTACCAACACTATTAATATCCGTCGGAATCGCTTTCATCGGTACAGCCGTAGCCTGGCCATATTTAGAAAGAAGGAAAATTGTATGAGTAATAAAGAATTTTTATCTAAAAAACCGCAGGACACAGAAGATTTTGCAAAGAATATCGCTCAAAGACTAAAACCTGGTGACAAACTTGCCCTCTACGGAAATCTCGGCGCTGGGAAAACTACTTTTATTCAGGGGCTAGCCAAAGGATTAGGATACAGGGGCAAAGTCTTTTCTCCTACCTTTATTTTCGTCCGATCATACAAAATCAGTAATCAGACTTCAAACGTCAGAAATCCGAAATCTGAAATCCACACTTTATATCATATCGATCTTTACCGGCTCGAAGAAACCAAGGATTTAAAAAATATCGGCATCGAAGAATTCTTAAATGAAAAAGGCGTTGTCTGCGCTATTGAGTGGCCGGAAAAAATTGAAAACTTGTTACCAAAAAATGTAATTAAAATACAGATCGAAGCGATAAGTGAAAAAGAGAGAAAATTTACGTTGAACGAGTGAGCAGGTAATCGGCTGCCTCGAGTAAATAGTTTCGGCCTTCTTCGACGAGTTTTGCTTCTCTGATCGCTGCTTTTGCGCTGTTTATCAATTTATAGGAAAGGTTTTGAGAATAATCAAGAGCCCCGCATTGGCGAATAATTTCTCGTGCTTCTTCAATTTCCTCATTTGTCGCTTTGTTATTTCCAATTACTCTGTTTAAGACTTTCCTATCGCTGCTACTAGAAAACTCGTAAGCCTTTACCACCAACATAGTTTGTTTTCCTTCTTTGATGTCCGAATCGGTAGGCTTACCGATTTTTTCTTCAGAACCAAACGTGCCCATAACATCATCTTGCATTTGAAATGCTTGACCAAGTGGTACACCGTAAGATGAGTAAACTATCAAGTCTTCTTCTTCTGCACCAGCTAGAACTGCCCCGATATGAAGAGGACGCTCGATGGTATATTTGGCCGTCTTGTACTCGAGTATCTTTAAAATATCTTCTTCAGTTACTTGACCTTTTACGGGAACCAAGACATCCAAATACTCACCATAAAGCACTTGTTTCTTCATCAGATCGTAATAACTTTTGGCTCGGCGGATTCTCTCAGAGGGAAATGGTGCAGTATTTAGTAATTCATCTGCAAAACTAAGTGCTAAATCACCGACTAAAATTGCGGTATCAATACCAAATTTTTGGGAAGAACCTTTAAACTTTCTATTTTTGTGGAAATATTCAAAAGCCTTATGAACACTAGGTTCGCCACGTCTTAAATCAGCTTTATCAATAATATCGTCGTGAATTAAAGCAAAAGCGTGAAGAAGCTCAAGGGCAGCAGAAGCATACAAAATAGCCTCAAAAGATCTTCCGCTAGAAGCTACGTAGGCCGAGTAGGCAAAGGCTGGGCGAACTCTCTTACCACCAGCAGCGACAAACCGTCTGATTTCTTCACCCAATACTGTAGTCTCTGGGTGGATTTTACTTGCTTCGGCAATCTTTTCGTCGAGATAGGCGTTCAAAAAAGGGTCTAGCTGGCTTTTGTACCAATTGAGGTGTTTTTGGGCTCTTTTGGCTGAAAGTTTGATCGAACTTTCAACTCGAAGCTGCGGGTACAAAAAAATTTCGCTCATATCTATTTAATTCCTAATTTTAGATTTTATCATAAATAAATTCAGCAGGGAAACAACGTTGGTATTTGAAAGGTGACAGCGCCTTTTCTGTGAACTTACAGAAAAGACGCCGTTTTGCCGTTTGAATAATTGCTGGCTACCCAGGCTCTCCCTCGCCGATGGCTTCGATCCTTAACCTCTGCTTCTTTTCGCTCGCCGTAGGTGCCTCAAACTCGTCTCCAGCATTGTGGCCAAGCAGCGCTTCCCCAACCGGAGACTCAACTGAGATGGTTCCTTGAACGATCATGCCGTTTTTGCTGACAACGATCAGAGTCCGCACTTCGCCGGTTTCTAGGTTACGGAAGGTAACCTTGGAGCCGACTTCGATCGTCTGAGTGGAACCGCAGCAAATCTGAGCCCGGCTCAAATCGCTCTCCAATTCCTCTCTTTCGGCTTCCAGCTGCTGCAAGTCAGTGAGAAGACTAGCGCGCTCTGAGTCACCGACCTCCTTCATCCGTCCAGCAGCTTGCAGCTTCCTTCGAATCTCG
>Ga0154790_146_pt2 | contig 10607 bp, 5 predicted proteins | sample Rifle2008BG16ft_FD_105798 | JGI IMG/M metagenome (GOLD analysis project Ga0154790, IMG submission 105798) | Candidatus Woykebacteria bacterium RBG_16_43_9 | reverse complement strand
TGTGCTAAGGTAGCGAAATTCCTTGTCGGGTAAGTTCCGACCCGCACGAAAGGCATAACGACTTGAGAACTGTCTCGGAGGTAGACTCGGCGAAATTGAGATGGCTGTGAAGACGCGGCCTAGGTGTGCCAGGACAAAAAGACCCCGTGGAGCTTTACTACAACTTGGCCTTGCGGCTGGTTGCAAGATGTGTAGCGTAGGTGGGAGGCTTCGGCCAACAATGAAACACCACCCTTCTTGTAATTAATCGCTAACTTTGACCCGTACAAACCGGGCAGAAGACAAGGTCTGGTGGGTAGTTTGACTGGGGCGGTCGGCTGCTAAAGAGTAACGCAGCCGCCCAAAGGTCCGCTTGACCCGGATGGAAATCGGGTTGTAAGTGCAAAGGCAAAAGCGGGCTTGACTGCGAGGCCTACAAGCCGAGCAGGTGCGAAAGCAGGGCTTAGTGATCCTACGATGCTGTATGGAAAGCACGTAGCTTAACGGATAAAAGCTACCCCGGGGATAACAGGCTAATAGTGCCCAAGAGTTCACATCGACGGCACTGTTTGGCACCTCGATGTCGGCTCGTCCTATCCTGGGTGGGAAGTACCACCCAAGGGTTGGGCTGTTCGCCCATTAAAAGGGTACGCGAGCTGGGTTCAGAACGTCGTGAGACAGTAGACCAATATTAGTTGACTACTAATGTTAACGAGCTGTCGTTCCTTCCGATGTTTTGAAGTTAAGAGGAAAGAAGGACACTCCGATGTAAGATCGGAGTGAAAATCTGGCTATATGCTGGAAACTCCGTTCCCTAAAAGGGATGAAGTATCTTGAGCTACTAATCATCTGGAGTTATTATATCTCTATATGGTTAGTGAAAAAGCTGCAAGCGCGGACAATCAGCAGGCAAACATAGCAGATGAGTATCTAGCAGGATTCGTTGATGGTGAAGGCTGTTTTTATGTGGGATTCAGTCGTAGAAAAGATTTGCCCTTAGGTTGGCAGGTAATTACTGAGTTTCACTTAAGTCAAAATCCGGGAGGCAAAAATCTCCTTGAGTTTTTTCAAAAGCGGTTAGGCTGCGGTTATCTGAAACTTAACCATCCGAAAAGCTCAAAAGATAAATCTTGGGTTTTGATGATCAAAGACCGTAGGGACTTAAAAGAAAAATTAATACCTTTCTTTGATAAACATGGCCTTCATTCACAGAAACAACACGATCTTGAGATCTTTAAGAAAGTTATCGAGATAGTGGAAAGTAAAGATCATCTTAAAAAGTGTGGTCTTACAAAAATAGTCAGCTTGGTTTTTGACACGAGCAGAATTACCAAGAAGCGATACTCAAAAGAAGCAATTCTTAGTGCTTTGTAGCCTCAGAGACTAAACGCTAGACTACCCTTCGCTAAAAAGCTATGGGTAGAAGATATAGTCCGAACTCAGCAGCGATGCTGAGAGTTGGATAGAAATATTCAACCTCTTTACCAAAGTTGGTAAAGAAAGTAACAAACTGTCGGTCTCTATCCGGCATACCCGTGTGAACCTTGAGAGGAGCTGCTCCTAGTACGAGAGGACCGGAGCGGACCAGCCTCTGGTGTACCAGTTGTCGCAGCAGCGGCAGCGCTGGGTAGCTATGCTGGGTCAGGATAAGCGCTGAAAGCATCTAAGTGCGAAGCCTACCTCAAGATTAGGGTTCTTAGATCCCTGGGAGACCACCAGGTTGATAGGCGGCAAGTGTAAGACTGGTAACAGTTTCAGCTAAGCCGTACTAATAGATCAAATTAGATTCTAAGTCTAATTTGATCTGCGTCCCGATCAGATCGGGATTAGGATCATTTTAGATTCATATAACTTCTATCCAGTTTCCAGAGCGCAATTTCAGACGTCAGAATAATATAAGATGTCAGGAAGCGGTTTTGGTTTAGTTATAAAATATCTTAAGTCTTAAATCTTAGGTTTTATGACTAACCCAAGGCCGTTGGAGCGCCAGGGCTCTACCTCTTCCCATACCGAACAGAGTCGTAAAAACTGGCAGCGCCGATGATACTTGGTCCGCAGGGCCTGGGAAAGTAGGTCACGGCCGTATTTATATGTTAAACCCCGACGAAAGTCGGGGTTTTTCTTATTAAAATTGACGCGGCCGTGCCCTGCGACCATTTCATGGACTAAGGTCACGGCCGTAACATATGGTTAAACCCGCCGGATGGCGGGTTTTTCCTTTAGACATTGCAAAGCAGGAAAGCCCGTGGATAGAGCCGCCACGCTTAGGTGCATAGGAGAGATCGAACGGTTAGGGTATTGGACCGACACCGCGTCGAGTTAGGAAGCCACCAAAACTTTGGTGGCTTCAACTATTTTTGCTGTTTGAAATTCACTTGAGGTATAGTTATAATGTTTCTACTCTAAAGGAAAGGCAGGTAATTAGATCTAAGATATAGATCGCTAAGGCGCTCTGCGTCGCTAAAGCTCCTACAGACCTAAGATATCTTAAGTCTTAAATCTTAGATCTTATAATTAATCAATGGCGAAAAAAGATGAAGCAGAAACTTCCTCCCAACAATCAAAAATACGAGGACGTGTTTTCTCGACTGAAAAACCAGTCTCGAAAATACGAGAGCGTGTTTTCTCCCCCGATACATCGGGGTCGAAAATGGCCCAGCTTCTTGCCGTAAAAGGCTTTGCACCACGAGCCCTGTCCAAGGGAGAAACGGTAGAAGGCCAAATAGTATCAATTCTAGCCGACTCTGCGCTGGTCGATATCGGATCCAAAGCAGAAGGCATAATTCCTCTGAAAGAACTTCATGATTCAGGTGAAAAGATCGAAATAGGAGCCAAGATAAGCGCTGTTATCGCCCAATCGGAAGGAGATTCTGGTACAGCGGTTTTGACGGTAAAGAAAACAATTAAGGAAAGAGCCTGGGAGCAACTGCAAGATATTTCTGACAAGGGCGAACATGTCGAGGTGAAGGGGGTAGGTAGTAATAGAGGGGGATTGATCGTGGAATATAAAGGAACCCGAGGCTTTATCCCATCTTCACATTTAGTTACCGATGCTAGGAACGCAATCGGAAAGAATCTTACGGTGAGTGTCATCCAAGTGGATGATAAATTAAACAAACTAGTTTTTTCCGAAAAAGAGGTAGTTGGCGAAGTTCTACCAAAGGTTGAACTAGCGTTCAAAATCGGCGATAGTCTGGATGTTAGTATTTCAAAAATTTTACCCTTTGGTCTTTTGGTTTCTACCCCGTCTGGACCCGATGGGCTGGTTCATATCAGTGAGATTTCCTGGAAAAAAGTCAGTTCTTTGCAAGATCTTTACAAGATTGGCCAAAAAATAAAAGTAAAAGTGATTTCTATTGAAGCAAATAGCGGCAGAATTAATTTATCTATTAAGCAGCTTGAGAAGGATCCCTGGAAAGAACCTGCCAAAAAATACAAAGTTGGGTCTCTCTTTGAGAGAGCCGTTTCCAGGGCGACTAGTTACGGCGTTTTTGTGGAACTCGAAGAAGGAATCGAAGGGTTGATTCACAGTTCGAAAATTCCCTACGGTGTCGAATATAAACAAGGAGATAAGGTAAAGATTCAAGTGGATTTGTTTGATAGCGACCAAAAGAGGGTTGCCTTGAGGCTTGCACCGGATGAAGATAGTGCAGATAGTAAAAAGCCTAGGACTAAACCCAAAGTTACTATCGAGAAACGAAGTAGCGATAATAGCAATCTCCGTACTGCGAAACGCAAGGTTTCTTAGTACTCTCGATTGCTGCGACCACGTTTAGCGTGGGCTAAAAAGTCAAAATCTAAGTCAGAAAAAAAGAAGAAAGTTTCTTAGCCAGGATTATATTTTTGGAATATAATTAATATAGAAGGGCTAAAAAATGCCGAAGAAAATCACAGAAAAATTTACAGAAAGAGCCAAAAAAATCTTGAGTAACGCCGCCAAAGAAGCGAAAGATTTGGGTTCGGAAATAGTCGATACGGAGCATGTTCTACTAGGAATACTTGACGATCAATCATCAGTGGCCAATAAAGTATTAGTCTCTTTTCAAGTCGATAGCGAGAGGATCAGAGAATCTGTTCTGTCGTCTGCTGATGTTAGTGAACCGTCTACCGAAACAAAGGCTAAGATCAAAAAGGCAGAGGGTTTTTCGGAAAGTGCCCAAGAAGCTATCGCAGCTGCTGCCTTGCAAGCCTATCTTTGGGGTGCCTCTTACGTGGGAACCGAGCATCTTCTCTGTGGTCTGGCCAAGACCCCTTCGGGACTAGCCTGCCACATCTTGCGTAGTTGGGGCATCACTTACGAATCATTAAAAAGTCGAGTCGAAAATTACACCCCCATCCAACCCCAAACCACTCCGGTCAAAGAGCCTTCCACACCACTTTTAAACAATTATGGTAGAGATCTGACCTCTATTGCCAGAAAAGGAGAACTAGACCCGGTAATTGAAAGAGGAGCAGAAATCTCCCGAGTGCTTCAGGTGTTGTCTCGAAGAATCAAAAACAATCCGGTACTACTTGGTAGTGCTGGAGTAGGCAAGACGGCCATCGTCGAGGGTATCGCCCGGAAAATAATCGAGCGCGATGTACCGCAAAAATTTTTTGATACCCGTTTGGTGAGTTTGGACGTCAACGCTTTAGTAGCAGGTACAAGGTTCCGGGGTGATTTCGAAGAGAGATTGCTGGGCATCATTGAAGAAATAAAAGAAGTAGGCAATATCATCCTTTTTATCGATGAGATTCAAACAATAGTCGGTGCTGGCGGTGCCAGTGGAGCTTTGGATGCTGCAAATATTTTGAAACCAGCTCTTGCAAGAGGAGAGCTTCGCTGTGTCGGAGCCACAACTGCCGAAGAATACGCTGAGTACATCGAGGACGATGCAGCTCTAGAAAGAAGATTTCAACCAATTTACGTAGAAGAACCAGATGTAAAGACCACGGTTATGATTCTTGATGGACTAAAGCACAAATATGAATCCTACCACGGGGTAAAAATAAAAAAAAGCGCTCTTGAGAGCGCCGCTAAATTAGCCCAGAGGTATCTTGTAGATCGTCACCTACCTGATAGTGCGATCGATATATTGGATGAAGCCGCCAGTAAGAAGACTGTTTCTATTGGTGGCTTAAGTAAGGATGTTGCGAAAATCAGCGATCGCATCGAAAAAATACAGGTAGAAAAAGATCGATTAGTGAAAGAAGAAGAATGGCACGAAGCAGACCACTTGAGACGCAAGGAAAGTACCTATGACGGGCAACTAAGGCAGATTTTGAATAAGAAACTTGTCGGTCAATCAAAATATGTAGATGAAAAAGACATCACCGAAGTAGTTTCTATGATTACGGGCGTTCCAGTAGAAGAGCTGACTACTACTGAAGCTCAGAAACTCCTTGACCTTGATAGACAACTAGCGAAAAAGGTAGTTGGTCAAAATCATGTGCTCAAACAGGTCGCCTCAGTTTTGCGACGCAATAGAGTAGGACTGCGTGATCCAAACCGGCCAGCCGGAAGCTTTATCTTCCTGGGCACTAGTGGAGTTGGGAAAACACTAGTTAGCGAAACATTAGCTGGGATTTTGTTTGGCGATGCGAAAAATTTGATCCGCCTCGATATGAGTGAGTTTTCTGAGCATCACACGGTGTCCAGGATCATCGGCGCTCCTCCTGGTTATGTAGGTTACGAAGAGGGTGGAGAGTTAACTGAGAAACTAAGAAGAAAGCCTTACAGCGTAATTTTGCTGGATGAAATCGAAAAAGCTCACCCAGAAGTTTTCAATATATTATTGCAAGTATTGGACGATGGTCATCTCATGGATGGGAAGGGTAAGGTAGTAAACTTTCGTAACGCTCTTATCATCATGACCAGTAATGTCGGCAGCCACCTGATCAAGAAAGAAGGCGATATCGGGTTTGCCAGAGAGGGGCAGGACCGAAAAAGCAGCGACGAACGCTACCAAAGTATTTCTCAAAAGCTGAACGAAGAACTGCGAAAAGCGTTCAAAGTCGAATTTTTAAATAGGATTGACTCAGTAGTTGTATTCAAACCCCTGAGCAAAGCGAACATGCGAAAAATCGCGAAGATTTTGGTGAAAGAGGCGGCCACAAGACTCAAAGAAGAACATAGTATGAAACTGGCGGTGGACGAGGCTATTTACGATTTATTAGTAGAAAAGGGCTATTCGGAAGAATTTGGCGCGCGCGAGATGCATAGAGTCATCACCGAAAATATCGAAGACCCACTTTCCGAAAAAATCCTCTCAGGTAACCTAAAAAGAGGCCAAACCATTTATCTCAAGGTGAGTAGCAATTCAATTGTATTGAAGTAACCTCTGCTTGTCAAAACGAACCCTCTTTAATAGAATGGTTGAACAATGGCGAAATCTTCGACAACATATATCTGTCAGCAGTGCAATTACCAGTCTCCACAATATCTAGGTAAATGTCCAAATTGCAACTCATGGAACAGCCTGGTTGAAACACTTATTTCACCAAAAGAACAAAAATTAGGCTCGGCTGGAATTAATTTACCTAGCAAACCTCAAAGGCTTTCCGAAGCCGCTCATAAGCCTCTGAAAAGGATTCAGACCAAAGTTTCTGAGCTAGACAGGGTCTTGGGTGGTGGGATAGTACCTGGAAGTGTGGTTCTTCTAGCGGGCGATCCAGGGATAGGAAAGTCGACATTACTGCTTCAGATCGCTTCCTTTTTTAAGACACTATATGTTTCCGGAGAAGAAAGTGTGGAGCAAGTTAGACTTCGTTTCGACCGGATAGGAAAATCGGCAAAGGACCTTTTTGTTTTTACTGATACCGATGTGGATCGGGTAATGGACGCAGCAACTGGAGAGGACTATCAAATAATAGTAATAGACTCTATTCAGACAATGGTTACGGCTGATTTGACCACCACCGCCGGAAGTATCGGCCAACTAAGAGAAAGTGCTTATCGACTCCAACGTCTGGCGAAGCAGGGAAACACAGCTGTTTTTCTCGTCGGTCATGTAACCAAAGAAGGCTCTATCGCCGGTCCGAAAGTCCTCGAGCATTTGGTGGATACGGTTTTATACTTGCAGGGAGATAGTGGTAAATTGTTTAGGATTTTATCGGCAACGAAAAATAGATTTGGTCCGGTAGATGAGATCGGAGTTTTTGAGATGGATGAATTTGGAATGCATGAAGTGAAAAATCCGTCGAAAGAATTCTTATCTTCTCGTATTTCCGCGCCGGGATCGATAGTAGCGCCAGTGATGGAAGGTTCCCGTCCGATTCTGACCGAAGTCCAGGCGCTCACCAGCCCGACAAATTTTGGCCTCCCAACGCGGCGAAGTAGCGGCATCCACCCAAATCGGTTACAGATTTTGGTGGCAATTTTGTCCAAAAGAGCAGGTGTTAAGTTGGAAAATCAGGATGTATTTGTGAATATTGCCGGTGGACTACAAATAAAAGAACCAGGAATCGATCTTGGTGTCTGTTTGGCTATTGCCAGCAGTGCCTATGATAAGGTAATATTAAAGACATCAGCCGCAGTAGGTGAGGTGGGGTTGCTGGGAGAAATACGAAGCGTCCCATACGAAGAAAAAAGACTGCAAGAAGCAAAGAGGCTGGGTTTTAAAAACTTTATAACAAGTAAGAAAGTAAAAAACCTGCGAGAGGCTGTAAAGAGCGCGCTGGATTTGAAAAGTTAATAGAGGTCTGAGGCTAAAAATTTTATCGGATTTATTTTCTGGACTTATCTCTACCTGCCGGTAGGCAGGCCTCAGTTCCTCGAGAAAGGAATCATCTCAAGTGAATATTCAAATTATTGTTCGTGTTGCCCTCGGCATCGGTTTCGCTCTCCTAGGCTACTTTTTATCAGGTCGCTATCTTGTAATAGACGATCCGCAAACAGAGCTTGGTGTGAGGCTAGTTCTGGCTTTCTTTTCTGGTGCGACCGGAATTTTCATAGTCCCGATTGTAAGTGAGTGGGTAAGAAACTGGAGTAGTATTTTTGCTAAAAGAGTGGCTATCGAAGTGATTTCTCAGCTTCATATTCCCAATCTAAGTGAAATGAGACAGCTACCCGGGAGAATAAGTAGACGGGGTGAGAAGGATAAAGAAGACGGCCGCCACATGAACCCAATTTTAGTAGACACCAGTGCTCTCATCGATGGTAGGATCGCCGATGTCGTCGAAGGCGGTTTTCTATACGGTACTCTTATTGTTCCCAGGTTTATCCTTTCAGAACTTCAGCATATCGCCGATGCTTCAAACGCTCTGAGGCGAGGAAAAGGAAGAAGAGGTCTGGAGATCCTCGAGAATTTGAAAAAATCTAAACAAATAAAGACGGTAATCTATAATAGCGGTGAAGTGGAGGGTAAAGACATTGACGAGAAACTCATCTTCCTGGCCAAGACATTAAAAGCGAAGATAGTGACTACTGATTTTAACCTCAATAAAGTCGCGACTGTTTCTGGGATTAAAATATTAAATATTAATGAACTCGTAAATTCTCTGAAAACCACGCTGCTTCCTGGAGAACCGCTTGAAGTAAAGATAATTCAAGAAGGGAAAGAAAAGACTCAAGGCGTTGGTTATTTATCAGACGGTACGATGATTGTAGTGGAAAATGGTGCCAAATATATTAATCAATCAATTCCCACAAAAGTTCTTCGTGTCCTGCAGACAGCCGCGGGACGAATGATTTTTGTTCAAGCCGATCAGGTTGAACAAAAACACGAGTCTAGAGCGTAAAGCGAAAGCCAAGAAGTCAGATATTTTTTCCAAACCGATCCCCATATTATTTCCCGCAATGGCAAAAAGTTCCCGTGACGAACCTGAAAAAACTATGGGACTGCATATTTTTACGGCTATATTTTTCTATAGGATGGAAAAACTTGACAAAGGGGGGTTTTTGTGAGAAACTACGAGAGTTAAACAAGACCATCTGTCTTGTTCCCCGAAAGGGGCAATGGTAGGTCCTTAGTCACAATCTTTGGGCAGGGGATTGTGACGAACCCCGAGCTAAGCTCGGGGAGGAATTATCTTAAAAGAGGTGAAAAAGAAACACCGCCATGGTCGGAAGGACTTTGACACCGATGGCAGTGTTTCAAACTGTACATCTGGACAGCAGGTGTACTGATTAATTTCTATTAAACACCGATGGTCAGATAAAATCAAGTCTGAAGTTGGATCGGTAGAAATAGACAAACAAGCACTATCACAAAATATATAAACAAGACCTCAAAAAACAGAAAATTTTGAGTAGGTAATTTGTTCAGTTAGGTTTAAAAAGCCGTGGAGATTACTCCCCGGCGTCTGGTTTGGGGTAACACTCATACTGGGCGCTGAGGAGTGACTTTCACGGTTTTTTGTTTACTGGCGTCTGGCCCACCTTCGCCCCCTCGGCTTTGCTCAGGGCTTCGGGCGGGTAAATTTGGGGTAACACTCTAGTCCACGAAGCCCGCTTCGCGAGGCGAGTGGTCGCAGAGCACGTCAGTGATCTATACTGGGCGCTGAGGTTTGTGGGCGATTTTCGTTTAGAAATGAGCATACGGAGTAAGTGAGGACTCAGTTTCGAACTTACGAAGTGTGCTATTTTGTTTTACGAATGAGCACGCGATAGTACACGCGGAATTTTAAGTTCTGAGTATACGAAGCGTGCTATTTTTTATTGATCTTTTTTACGATCGTACAAAGAAGTCAATTTGTTTATTTAAAGTCCTATAGTTGACATTTACCAAATTTAGGCGTAAAATCCGCTACAGCTTATAAGGAAGGAATAAGGACTGCCCGCCAGGCAGTTTCTTGTTTTGAGCACCTTAACAATTCTCCCTAAGGCAAACACCAAGGAGGTGCAAAATGGAGAGAGAGTTTTTCTACCTTAGAAAGGAGGAGAACCAGTGAGACAGCGCTCGCGGCTCCTAGCAGCAGCGATAATCTTGGTCGTGGTCCTCATCATCGGACTGTTTGTAGGTCGCATCCTCACCCAGGACTCCTCCGATGGTCCAGGGGGCGAATCCGTATCCAACAACCCGCCTCTAGGCGGTGCTCTGATAGCGGGAGCGTGGTTAACCCAGGAAGGTGAACGCAAAGACATCGACCTGGACAATCCGCTTTCTCGCTTCTACGAGGCCGGAGGCGTAACGCTTTCGGTTCGGTTTACCGAGAGCGTCAGCGATGTCAAAATCGCCGGCCAGGATTACCGGCACGAGGCCGGTGTTTATAGCGTCAACGTCATCTTGGAAGATGCGGTGGAACTGGGCGAAAAGCTGGGAACCGCTCCAGCCGCAAACAAGCCTATGGTTGAGTTTGACGGCAAGTCCGTTGAGCTTCAGCTTTGGGCATTTCGCCATCCAGGATCTGGCGCAGTCACCCTCGATGTAGTTGAGACAGCGCCGGGCATGATGGTCAATCTTCGGATTGATCCAAACCTCCGGGCAGCTGTCGAGAAACTGTGCGGTTTTTCGGCTGACCAAGTGGCTGCCGTGGATATCAGGATTACTGATGTTCCGCGCTTTCAGGTCGCTTTGGTCAACGGAGAACTGCGGCAGTCTCAGATGGTGATCCCAGCCGGCCAGCCGGTATGGATCTTGATCAGCGCAGCCGGTCGGGAATGCTTCGTGAACCCTGCCTGTGGTAACCCCGAAGCACCGCCTGGAAAG
>Ga0154790_110_pt4 | contig 10827 bp, 19 predicted proteins | sample Rifle2008BG16ft_FD_105798 | JGI IMG/M metagenome (GOLD analysis project Ga0154790, IMG submission 105798) | Candidatus Woykebacteria bacterium RBG_16_43_9 | reverse complement strand
AGGGAAAGCCACCAGTGATTATCTGGCTTATATTATCAACAGAATTACGCTTGTGGGTGGGATATTTTTAGGTGCTATTGCCGTCCTTCCGTTCATTAGTCAAGGCGTGACAAACATTAGTACCATAGCTATCGGGGGTACCGGTCTTTTGATTGTTGTGTCGGTTGTGCTTGAAACCGCTAAACAACTTGAGAGTCAATTGGTGATGAGGAGCTACGAAGGATTTTTGAGATAAGAAACACATGAACATTCTGGTTTTTGGATCCCAAGGTTCAGGAAAAAGTACCCATGCGGAGTACTTAGCAGAGAAACTAAAAGTACCTTATATATATACTGGGGATCTATTTCGGGAATTGGAAAAAGAAAATTCAGCTAGAGGCGAAAGAATCCGAGAGTTACTAAAGCAAGGTATATTGATACCAAATGAACTTTCAATTCCAGCATTTGGGGAGTACCTAGAAAAATTTAATCTTTCAAAAGGAGTTGTACTTGACGGATATCCAAGAAATCTTGATCAAGCCCAGTCTCTCCCGCTAGAAATTGATCAAATAATTCACGTAACTTTACCCGAAGAGCTGGCGATAGAACGATTAATGGAGAGAAAGCGTTCTGACGATACGCCTGAAGGGATAAAAAAGAGAATCGAATTATTTAAGACTGATACAAAGCCAATATACGATTACTACAAAAGCAAAGGAGTCGAGATAAAAGAAGTCGATAATACGCCTCCGGTAGAGGAGGTCAGAAGAAGCATAGATGATTTACTTGAAGACAAAAGATGAAATCAAGATCATGCACGAAGCCGGCAAGATAGCCGCGGCAGCTATGGCGGAAGTTGCCAAGAATATCCGTCCTGGAGTAAAAACTAGTACTTTAGACCAAATCGTAGAAAGTAAAATCCGAAGCTTAGGCGCCGAAAGCTCTTTTAAAAAAGTAAAAGGTTACAAACACAGTATTTGTACGACGCCAAACAATTGGGTGGTGCACGGATTACCAGGCGACTATACCCTTGCGCAAGGAGATATCTTAGGGGTTGACCTTGGTGCCTACTATAAAGGGTTTCACTCTGACATGGCGCACACCTTTGCAGTGGGTAAAATAAGTAAAGAAGCGAAAAAATTTCTTTCCACCGGAGAGACTGCGCTGAACAAGGCAATTAAAAAGGTAAAAGTCGGGGGTAGAGTTGGTGATATTAGCAATATAATTCAAAATATTGTCGAAGGAGCCGGCTACTCAGTTGTCAGAGAATTAGTTGGTCACGGCGTCGGTCGAGATCTTCACGAGGATCCGCTAGTTCCAGGTGTAGGAAAAGATGGTGGTGGAGAGGAAATCAAAGAGGGAATGGTTCTGGCGGTTGAGATAATATACAATAGGGGATTGTACCAGGTGCAGTTACTATCTGACGGTTGGTCGATTTCAACTCGAGATGGTTTGATCTCAGGACTTTTTGAAAGAACTGTTGCACCAACAAAAAAAGGACCGTTAGTGTTGACTCTTATGCCTGCCTAATGGTAAAATCTGTGGGCGCGTTTTTGCGCGTTTATTTATATGGAAAAAGAAGTATTCGAAGTTATTGGGAGAGTTACAGAAAATTTACCTAACACGTTGTTTCGAGTCCAGGTGGAAGATACTTCTGTCCCAGAGTTGAAAGGTGAGATATTGCTCTGTCACCTATCTGGTAAGATGCGGATGCATTATATAAAAATATTGCCTGGGGATAAGGTAAAGATTCAGGTAACACCGTATGACTTAGGAAAGGGCCGTATAGTTTACCGAGAAAAAGGTTGAAGGTTATGTCCCGCAAGCGCAACGTAATTTTTCGCCAGCGCTCAAAATTATGAAAGTACAAGCGTCAGTAAAAAGAAGATGTGCAAATTGCCAAATAGTAAAGCGTCGGAGACGTCTGTATGTTATATGCACAAATCCAAGACATAAGCAAAGACAAGGCTAAACGCAATATCAAAGATCAAAGTGCAAAAATCAAAATGATTAATAATAGTTTTTACATTTTACATTGTAAATTTTAAATTTTGATTTAACAACCATGGCTAGAATTGCTGGGGTAGAGTTACCAAATAATCAAAGAGTAGATTTCGCCCTCACCGCGATTTACGGAATCGGACCTACCTTGGCAAAGAAAATTATCGAAACGACGAAACTTTCGCCCGAAAAAAGGGTCAACAAACTGTCTGAAGAGGACATATCGAAACTTCAAAAAGAAATCGAGAACCACCAGGTCGAGGGAGATTTGAGAAGAGCCGTGACGCAAAGTATCAGAAGATTGGAAGAGATTGGTGCCTACCGAGGAATAAGACATAAAAGAGGACTTCCTGTTAGGGGACAGAGGACCAGAAGTAACAGTCGAACAAAACGAGGTAAAAGACAGACGATTGGAGCGATGAAAAAAGAAACAAGAGCCCAAATGGGCCAAAAAGCTCCAACGAAGCAACCAGGATCATAAAATATGGCTAAATCGAAAAAACAAAAACCAAAAGATTTTTCAATGGGCAAGATTTATATAAGCGCAACATTCAACAACACTCTGATAACGATTACCGATGCGAAGGGGGATACTGTGGCGTGGGGTAGTAGTGGTGCAATGGGATTCAAAGGAGCACGAAAATCGACGCCTTACGCTGCGACTACAGCGGTTGAATCGGCAGTGAAAAAAGCGACTGCCGCCGGGCTAAGAGATGCCGAAGTTTATATAAAAGGACCAGGCAATGGAAGAGAAGCGGCAATAAGAGCCTTGCGTGGTAGCGGGTTGAATATAAAAGTAATTGCAGATGTAACGCCTATACCGCACAACGGACCGAGACCGAGAAAAAAGAGGAGGGTATAAATATTATGGCTAGATATACCGGACCAAAATTCAAATTAGATAGAAGAGAAGGAGTAAACCTTTTCCTTAAGGGAAAAAGAAGTAGCTCTGGCAAACATCCTATCGATAAAAAAGGCGCAGTACCACCTGGACAGCATGGTCAAAAGGCACTGCGGAGAAAAAAATCTGATTTTGGACTGCATCTGCGCGAAAAGCAAAAGGTAAAAAGAATGTATGGGGTATTGGAAAGACAGTTTAAAAAATATTTTAGCGACGCTGCGAAAGAAAAAGGAAATACCGGTGTCGCGCTACTCCGTACTCTCGAGACGAGACTGGATAATGTGATATACAGACTTGGTTTCGCGCCGTCAAGAGCTGCGGCTCGGCAGCTGGTAAATCATGGTCATGTGCTAGTTAACAACGAGAAAGTCGATATACCGTCTTTCAATGTAAAAACCGGTGACGTCGTGACACTATCAGATAAAGCCCAGAAGTTTCCTAGTGTTCCTGAGGCGATTAAATTGAGAGACGAATCTCCTTCATGGTTGAAAAGACAAGCCCTGGTAGGAAAGATAGTGAATCTACCGCAATCTGAAGACGTTGAGCAAATAGCAAATGAACAGTTAATAGTAGAATATTATTCACGTTAATATTTCCGCCAGCTGGCGGTTTAAAGGAGGATTTATGTTAGATTTATTAAAAGTTAGTCAGGTAGGTGATAAGAGCGAAGGAAGCATTGTTGTTGAGCCTCTTCCGCAAGGCTATGGTTTGACACTGGGTAATGCGCTTCGGCGCGTTTTAATTTCTTCCTTGCCCGGAGCCGCTATTACTCAAGTAAAGATAAGTGGTGTGAAGCATGAATATAGCACGATCAAAGGAGTAAAAGAAGATATAGTTGAAATTCTTTTAAATCTTAAAAGAGTTCGTCTTCTTATCGAGGGGGACAAAGGTATGAAACTGGAGATCGACGCTAAAGGTCCTGGAGAAGTGAAGGCCAAAGATATAAAGGTACCCTCTGGAGTAAAAATTGAGAATCCAGACCTTCACATTGCTTCTTTGACGGATAGCAAGACAAAACTTTCTATAGAAATGACTGCAGAAAAAGGGGAAGGGTTTTTACCAGTTGAGTCCAGACGAGCTCTTGGTATTGGTACGATCCCGCTTGATGCTAGTTTTTCTCCAGTAGTAAAGGTTAACTACAAGGTCGAGCCTACACGTGTGGGTCAAGTGACCAACTTTGACAAACTGACTCTTTTCATTACAACCGATGGAACAGTGTCACCGGCTGATTCTGTAAAGAAAGCGTCAAAGATCCTTGAAGATTACTTTAGCTTATTGGTTGAGCAAAGGAAACAACCACTCAAGGAAAAAGAGCTAAGCGTACTTCCAAAGATAGATAAAAATGCTTTAGTTGAAGAACTAGAACTTTCTACTCGTATTACCAATGCTCTGAAAAATGCAAATATTGATACAGTGGCAAGACTTCTCAAGTCTCCCAAAGAAGAACTAGTTAAATTAAAAAATATGGGGGCAAAATCTATCAGTGATATTGAGGGCAAGCTGAAAGAAAAGGATCTTATTTAACCAATGAAACACAGGATTTCTCACAAAAAACTTTCTCGTGATACTAACGCCAGGCGAGCGCTACTGAAAAATTTAGCGACAAGCCTTGTTTTGCACGAGAGGATAGTGACCACGACAGCAAAAGCCAAAGCGATCCGACCTTTTGTCGAAAAATTGATAACAAAGGCAAAGGAAGACTCACTAGGGTCGCGCCGCTACTTGAGTGCAAAACTAGACAAAGAAACAGCGGTTGAAAAAATGCTTGAGCTGGTTGGACCAACATTTAAGGAGAGACCTGGTGGTTATACAAGAGTAGTCAAACTTTCCCCCCGCGTGGGCGATAAAGCTGATCAATCTTTGGTCGAATTCGTTGAAAATATTTCCGAAGTAGCGGCCAAGAAAAAACTGGCCAAGAAAAAATCCGTAGCCGGCGCTAAAAAAGAATCTGTTAAAGAAACAACTAAGAAAAAAGTAATAAAACCAAAAACCAAGACCAACGTAAAAAGTAAACAAAGCAAAAGTAAAACCGCTGCTACCAAAAAGACAAAAGCAAAGTAAATTGACCTATTAATAGGGATAAAATGGCAGGAACACAAGTAGAACCAAAAGTAAAAAAAGAACGAAAACCCCAAACAAGTGATAAATCTTGGTACATTGTCGATGCGAAAAATAAAGTCTTGGGGAGAATCGCCACGCGAATAGCAATTATTCTGATGGGTAAGCACAAACCAACTTGGCAACCATATCTGGATGATGGTGACTATGTGATTGTGATAAATGCTTCGAAAATAGGTGTGAGCGGTAGGAAAGAAGAGCAAAAGACCTACTATAGATATTCAGGTTACCCCGGTGGTTTAAAAACCGAGATCTTAGGGAAACTACGTAAAAGAAAACCAGAGGACATTATTTATCACGCAGTGGCTGGAATGCTACCGAAAAACCGGCTAGGAGCGGCAATGATAAAGAAACTGTACATTTATCCAAGTGAAAAACACCCGCATGAAGCCCAAAAGCCGCAGGAGCTAGAGGTATAAGCAAGATGCCAAGAAAAAAGAAAGACCTGCCTGCCGGCAGGCAGGAGAAAACAACGCAAAAATCAGAAGCAGTTAAAAAAGCCGAGAAGAAAACCTTAGTATCGGAAATATTGATGGGGACCGGAAGAAGAAAGACTTCGGTGGCTAGGGTTTGGCTGAAAAGCGAAAAAGGACCAATTTTAGTAAACGATAAGCCGATCGAAGAATATTTTACTGGTCCGGCTGATAAAAAAATATATGAAGAGCCCCTGCGGGTAGTAAATCGGGTTGGTCAGTTTTCCGGTACGATCAAAGTAGCCGGAGGGGGTAAATCCTCTCAACTTGGAGCAGTTGTTCATGGCGCAGCCCGAGCACTGGCAAATTCCGACGTTTCATTTCGCCAAATTCTTTCTAAAAGAAAATTACTTACTCGTGATTCCCGTATGAAAGAGCGAAGGAAATACGGTCACGCCGGAAAAGCCCGCAAGATGAAGCAAAGTCCGAAACGTTAGTGAGGACGGAGTGCTGAGTCCCGTCGAAGTACAATCACCGAAGCGTTAACTCTGGCCTAGTACATCTTCCCCTTAAAAATTGCTTGATAAAAGAGAAAAAGTCCTATTATTCCTGGTAATATAGCCAATTTTCTAGTAAATCCACTATCAATACTTACCAGTCCAAAAGCGATAGCGATAAGAATAATAGCCCAAGCTAGCGGGCTCCAACGGCTCATCGTGTAAAATATTTTCCGAAAATTAATATTCACAATTGAAGCTTAGCATCGATTTGAATATAATATCAAGGCTTGCTGATATGGTTTACGTTGAGTGTAATCGAGACGGGGTGTAGTTCAGTGGCAGAACGCAGGGCTGGGGGTCCTGATGTCGCAGGTTCGATTCCTGTCACCCCGACCAAGAAACTTGAATCTAGTCTGGTAACTCTAGATCTTTTAGAAGTCTTATATTTCCGATATCTTTAACCTTCTCAAAGTATTTTTCATCGGCTGTGACAAGAGTAGAAGAGGTTAACCTTGCCAAATAATGATAAGAAGCGTCGTAGAACGAAACCTTGTATTCTTTTGCAAGCTCTCCAATACTAATTAACTCACCACTTTTAAAAGTATAGGTTGGAAACTCAACGGTCAGAAGAAAATCGTATAAGGTTACAAAATTCTCAACATTTCTAGTTACTAATGCATTACCTATTTCAAAAACCCAAAAGTTTGGCAATAATATATCAATTTTATTATCTTGAAAAGCCTTGAGAATATCCAAAGCAATTTGCTGGTCTTCTTCGTTCTCTGTACGCACTAGTTTAAGGATGATCGAGGCGTCTAAAACTAACTTCATCAGTGGCTTTCTCGGTCTTCCCGGACCCATCGTACTATTGTACCGGCAGGAAGAGGTTTTTGCTTTTTCCTAAGTTCCAAAAGGCGCTCATAAATTCCAACCCGGCTTTTTTCTTGAAGGGCCTTTTCGGTGGCAGAAACGACTAAACGACTACGGTTGCCAGAGGGAATTTTGCGTAACTCCTCGGCCACTTCTTTAGGAAAAACTATATTGACTCGCTCAAAGCTCGATTTTTTCATAACCTAACATTACACCACCTATTACACACCGTCAAGTAATTAATTTCGCAGCTGTTATTCTAGCATTTTTGGTGTAAAATCCAAGACTAGAGTATTTTAATCATCAACCATTTGTTATAGTTAGATTATGAAAAACCTGCTACTGATTATTGCAGGTGTGTTTCTAGTGATATCTGTACTTATAGCTACACAGGGATACAAGGAAAAGACAGGTCAGGATTGTGGTGAACCCAGCGAGGTGATAAGTCGAGTGAACTGGTTTTGGCAATGGTGGGCAAATCGAGATGAAGGCAGATATTTTATTGCGTGTGTAGGCCCAAGTTATTACATTGTTTATCGCCCATTAGACATAGCAGGAGCTGGGATATTGCTGTCCGCAGGAATTGCATTTACTGCTGTCAAAAAGAGACGATAAAACTTTGATGTAGTTTTATTTTGGTTGCAATAAATTACACGACTGAATAGTATCTTTAAGTCAGAAAGAATCTATTAAGATTCTGTGGGTTGAAATCAAAAAGAGTTTAACTTAGGCCAGAGGTTCCTCATATCGCCTGCTACAGCGAAGCTTTAGCGAAGTGTAGTCCAACAAGGCCGACCAGCCCACTTGACAGATAAAGGTTAGAAGTTGATAATGTAATAAGTTAGCAATGTAAACTTTGTAGAGATTTCATAATGTCTAAAAAAGAACAATGGCTAAAAGTGCTGGGAAAAGGAATGTTGACACTCCCCAAAAGATGGCGTGATGAGTCCGGTCTGCAGACCGGTGATATTGTAAAGGCTAAAAAAGTGGGAACTAGGATCGTTATCGAATCGAAAGAACTAAGTAAGATCCCTTATCGTGTCTACACCGACGCTGAAATAGATGAGTTTATAAAAGAGGACAAACTAACTAAAGCTTTCGCCGCAAAGGTGCAAAAGAAGCTTTCCGCCCGAAGGGGCACATGAAAGTTTACTTCGATGCTTCGGTAATCATAGCCGCTCTACTTTCTCCGGCCGGCGGTTCGGCACAAGTTTTAAGATTCATTAAAGCTGGGTTGATAATCGGTATTACTTCACAGACTGTTATTGAAGAAGTTTTAGAAGAAGATCATCTCCAAAAAATAAAAAAATCAAGACAAGAAATAGTAGGATTTATCGCCAAAAGCGATCTAATAATAAGGAGGAGAATAACTAGTGATGAGATAGCTCCTTATGAAGACATGGTTAATATAGATGATGCCCATATCGTCGCAGGAGCAGGCCTTACAAGGTGCGAGTATCTTGTAACCCTTGATAAAAAACACTTACTACGCCCAGATATACAAGAAAAATTCTTACCCCTCCGCATTGTTTCACCAAAAGAGCTTTTAGAAGAGATTGTCTCTAACTGATTGAGGTTGTTACTCGTTAAAACACCTTTCGCATTCCCAATACTCTGCTTTTTTATTATCACCAATAAATAATCGTCCAAAATAATGCCCGCCAGAATAGTTTCTATCTGTATAAATGACTATATTAATAGTCCGACCACACACGGCACATGTGCGTTTTATGGTTTTGGTTTGTTCGACTTGAGTTGCGGTCTCCACAGTGCCATTCTAGCACTTTGGTGGTAAAATCCAAAATACGCTATAAGTATTGACAGGAAGAAAGCCTGTCATAGTTAGCCCTCATTGCTAGCAAATTGGCCGGTTTCTTTAGATCTCCTAAACAATAAATTGAAAAGCCAGAGAGAAAATAGAAAATAAAATATGTTTTCCGCAAAAGCTATCCCCTGATAAGACCAGTTAAAGGATTTATCTGATAGATTTCCCCTAGCGGCTTCAAAAACATAGGTGGCCGGAAAAGCATAGGAAATTTTTTGTATAAAAATTGGTAAAATTTTCAAAGGAAAAAAAGCAGCCGTTAAGGGCTGAAAAAGAAATATTAAACCCCAGGCAAAAGCTTGTATCCTGGTGCCATAACGGAAAATTATTCCTAAGATTATTATCCCTACCGACCAAGAAAAGATAATTAGGTTGATAAAAGAAGCGGAAAGATTATTTAGGCCTATATCAAAGACGTTGAATTTGAATAAAGAGATAGACATAAAAGAGATAATCAGGAAAATAAATAACGATTTCGCTACACCAGAAACCATGTGAGCAATTAAGTAGTCTGTGAGAGACATAGGTGCGACAAACATGTTGCTTAAGTTTTTCGACCAAACGTTCCACAAGCTTCCTACTGACATGGAGTATTGATTTATCCTAATTACCTCCCAGAGCAGTAACCCCAAAAGAAGATAAGCTCCGGCGATAGAATTTTTTGATCCAAAAAGAAATGTGGCGATAAAGCCAAAGACTAAAATATTCATAATAGAGAAGAAAAAGAGATCCATTATAACTTCTAAAGATCTTTTAGTGATGTAGAATTCTTGTAATAAAATACCGACGATTCTGTTAAGAGACATTTTTTTCTCCTCGGGCGATTTCCAGGAAGAAATCTTCTAAGGTAGGCTTTTTTACTTCAATATCGGTGATCCAGATGTTAGCTTTGCTCAATCCAAAGATCAGTTTTGGGACCTCTTTTTCTGTAGTATCGATTTCAATTAAGTGATTATGCACGAAAGAAAATATTTGTCTTTCAGAGTTTAAGAATTTTTCTACTACAGACTTATCTCCATCAAAAGTAAGTTTTAGCTGGGTTTTAGTGATCCTTTTGGTTAGACCAAGCGGAGTATCCTGCGCAACGATTTTTCCCCTGTCTAGAAAAATAACTTCGTCACACACTCTGGTCACTTCGTTCATATTGTGGCTGGTGTATAGAATAGACATCTCGTGGTCTTTTTTGAGCTCTTCAATCAGAGAGAGGGTTTTATCGGCTATATCTGGATCCAAAGAAGCGGTGGGTTCATCCATCAAGATAAGCTCTGGGTTGTTGATTAAAGATTTAATTAAATTCACTCTCGTTTTTTGGCCAGAAGATAAATCCCAAAATCTTTTTGGTAAAAGATCAGGGATTTCAAAATAATTTATCAATTCCATGATCTTTTCTTTAGGATTCTTAACGCTGTAAAGTTTGGCAAAGACTAAGAGGTTTTCCCAAACTGAAATCCTACCCTGCAGGGTGTTAAAAGCGGAGGTAAAGTTTATCCTTTGCAAACATTCTTGGCGGTGCTTATAAAAATCTTTGCCGAAATATTTTATTGTACCACCGTCCGAAAGAGTGATTCCAAGGAGCATGTGTATAGTGGTGGTTTTCCCAGCGCCATTTGGTCCCAGGAGACCTATGATCTTTCCCCTTGGTACAACAAGGGAGATGCTATCTACAGCCCGAAAAGAATTATAGTTCTTTACCAGGTTTTTAACTTCTAAAATTGTTTCATTCATGTTAATAACCTTAGTATTTGATCACAAGTTCTTTAAAACCGGTTTCTTTATCCAATTGTCTTAAAAACCGTCTATCTTCAAGTTCAATTAGTGAGATTTCCGCTGTAAAGGCAACAACCCCTTCCTTTAAATGACCACCCACAACCGTACCTTTCTTATTAGCTACGCTTATGTGGATATGACCGCCATCTTTTGATATAGTGCCTTCAGCAGAGACAATCTCCAAATTCTCCTTAAAATGTCTGATTATCTGTTTCGCAGGTGTAGCACCGGCCATGCGTAATTTTATACTTTTCAGCCCTCCGATAACAGAAATTATAATCCCAGCCTTGAATTTGTTTTCTCTAACATACTTCTCAATACTAGACCTGAGGTTAGATCCAGGACGTAGCCTAAAGGTGCGGATTTTCACTAGGAGAATTTTACCATCAGGTAGACAAGGAAGTAAACGTTTGACGCTATTGACTGGTCATAGTCAATTGCCAGATAATTAGA
>Ga0154790_105_pt1 | contig 12140 bp, 11 predicted proteins | sample Rifle2008BG16ft_FD_105798 | JGI IMG/M metagenome (GOLD analysis project Ga0154790, IMG submission 105798) | Candidatus Woykebacteria bacterium RBG_16_43_9 | reverse complement strand
CCCTCGGTTACTTTTACGTCTCCGCTGTAGTCGCTATGACCTCTGAATAGTGTCTTTTCCCAAATACTCATGGAGAACTTTTGGTAATTTTATAGAGCCGTCTTTTTGCTGATGGTTTTCAAGCAAGGCGATAATGGTGCGGGAAAGAGCTATAGCAGTACCGTTGATAGTATGAACGTAACTAGTCGCCGGTTGCGAGCTGCCGGTTGTTTGTTTGTATTTTATATTGAGCCGTCTAGCTTGGTAATCTGTTGTGTTCGACGCACTGGTCAGCTCTCTATACTGTTCGTTCACTGGATCCCAATACTCCAAATCGTATTTTAGATATGCCGCCGCACTCATTTCGCCCGAGCAGATATTTACAACCCGATAAGGAATTTCAAGCTCCTGACAGATTTGTTCTTGGGTGGCTACTATCTCTTCGAACGCTTTATCAGAGTCTTGTGGCTTTACAAATTTAAACATCTCTACCTTATCAAATTCATGCACCCTGAAAATACCTTGGGTGTATTTACCGTAACTACCAGCTTCTTTCCGGAAACTAGATGAAAAACCGACGTAGTTTCTAGGAAGATTTTTTTCGTCCAAGATTTCATCTGCCAGCAACCCGGCGATGGGAATTTCCGCCGTTGCCGCCAAATATAGATCTTCCCCTTCGATTTTATAAATATCTGGTTCTTCCCTTCTAGGTAAGTAACCGGTCCCTTTGACAAACCTCTCTTTCACTAGTTCAGGAGTTATTATTGGTATGAATCCTTTTTTTCTTAAGAAATCCACTACCCAGTTGACCAAAGCTATCTCTAGTGTTGCTCCATCAGCAACCAAATAATAAAAACCGTGTCCACTTACCTTTGCCGCTGCTTTCTGATCTATGATCTCCAGGTTTTTACCTAGCGTAAGGTGGTCCTTTGCTTGAAAATCGAATTTTTTGGCCTGACCCCATTTTTTGATTTCAACGTTGTCTTCCTCGTCTTTCCCTTCGGGAACATCAGGAGAAATCAAATTTGGTACTTGCTCTAAGTAGTCATTCAATTCCGTATCAACTGCACTCAAAGCTGATTCTAGCTTGCTTAAGTTTCCTTTTATTTCGCGGCCTTTTTCCTCATCGTGACTATCTGCCGCTATCTTGCGATCGTGACGTAGAGCTTCAACTTCTTTTATCAGCTTTAATCTCTCGTCATCAATCTCAAGTAAATGTCCCAAATCAAGCTTTACCCCTCTTTTTTCGAGCGTTTTTTCTACCTCTCTTTGATTTTCTCGGATAAACTTAATGTCTAACATGTTTAGATTTAAAGACCCAGCTCCTTACTGATTCCTTTCATTGCGTTTAAAACAATTTCTGTAAATTCTGGTAAAGGTGTCCCAAGTTCGGTTTCGCAGGTTTTTATCTGGTCTCTGTTTGCGCCTTTCGCAAAAGCTGGGTCTTTAAAACGCTTCAATACCGACTCGGTGGTCAATCCTTCCAATTTTTTGTCCGGACGAACCATGGCTGCCGCAACTATCAGTCCGGTTAGCTCGTCGGCGGCGTAGATGGCTTTTGCCATCATTGTACTTCTAGGTTCCTTATCGGCATGACCGCGGACTGCGTCGATAATTTCTTGCGGCGCCCCCACCTCTTTCAACTTCTTTGTCGTCTCCTCAGTATGCAACTCCAAAGATTTATTTGTTACCTCGTAGTCGGCATCGTGTAATAAACCAACTATTCCCCAATCCTCCTCATCGAAATTTTCTTTCACTCTTAATTCCCGCGCCAACCCAGCCATCGCCGCTTCGGCAGCTAATAAGTGTTTCTTGATGTTAGGACTTTTCACCAAATCGTCTACGATTTTCAATGCTTCACTTCGGCTCATACTACATCCTTGGCGTATCGTCGTGTCCTCTACGTATCGACTCCTGCCAATGCCTTATAGTCGCACAACCATTAGTATTGTAGTAGAAATAAACAGAACCTAAGGCTGCTGTTATTACAAAAACTGCCGTTATTATCCCCCAAAAAATCTTTTTATTAGCGCGTTCTTTAATAAAATAGGTAATTAATAGATACAAAACTATAAAAAATGGTGCCCAAAATAATAAGTTCATTGCAAATACAACAGGTGTTAGTAAGTATTCTGTTTCAGTAACACTAACGTAATGCTCCAGAGGGAACCCTTTATAACCACAACCCGAGACTAAAATACTGCTTAGTAATGTAACTATAAATCCTGTAATTAATCCAAGAATAATTAGGACGGCTTTATTCATTCTCAAAGACTCCATTACTTTTCATGGCCTGTATAATATTTCTTCAGCTTGCTTGGCGAAGTTTTCCGGAACCAAAATGGTCCGCGAACCTTCTGGTACCCCAAAGGCGCCAGAAGTTGCAGCCTCAACCCCAAGCCTGGCTGGAACCCCAAGTCTTGAAAGCTTTTCTACGAGCATTTGAGCAATTGCCGGGTTTTCCGCCGTAAAAATAACTACTTCTTTCATATTATTACTCCCTGGATACTTGTTCAAACCTCTTTTTAACAAACACTTTATCTAAACTTAAAATCAACCAAGCCGCTTTTGGCCCAGATTCTTTACCCAAAAGGGCTCGATAAATTGCTTTGAATGTATCAGCCGAGGACAGCCCAAGCTCTTTACCTACCTTGTAAACAGTGTTCTGAAAATCTTCCGGATCTTTTGCGTCCTCTAATAGGTCGTTAACCTTAAGCAGCATTTCTTTTTGTTTTTCGGTTAATAGTTTGGCTTCTTTCGGTAGTGCGTCTTTAACACTAAATTTTATATTGTCCGGTGCAAAACGATTGAGATAAATTTTAACATACTTTACTCTTTGTTCCAGAGCCTCCCTGTCTTCTTTTGTAAGCTTGTTGCCTTTTTTCTTTTCGGTTTCTTTTCCTAAATCCACATTTGGCATTTGGACCCAATTCAATAAATCTGCAAACCGGGGAACAAAATATTCCCTGGGTTGCCCTCCTATAACTGAGAGTTGCCAAATTCTTTGTAGATCCGGATCTTTGCTTGTCCTCGCAATATCAAAATCGTCGAAAAGTTTTGGTATGGTGTGCTCCAGCTCAGGGTTGAAGTCGATATGTTGCATTGGCCGAGGCCTGACCATAAGGAACCGTACGAGTTCTGGGGGTAGTATTTCAGCAACCTCAATCGCAGACGTACCAACCCCTTTGGAACTACTCATCTTCTTTCCAGAAAGTAAGAAATGTTCGTATGGAATATCGTACGGAGGATCGTATTTGAATATTTCTTTGGCTATGGTGTTGGCGGTATCCCGACTCCCACCGCGAGAAGCGTGGTCTTTGCCCTCACCCTCAACAGTGACTCCAAGAGCCGCCCATTTCGCCGGCCATTCCACCCGCCAAGGCAGCTTCCCGCTACCACCAAAAGGATCTACTTTTCCACTATGACCGCACCCTTTTGCCCAATCTACTTTGCTTTCTTGACACTCATAGTGTACGTATTTTCTGTCCCAATCTGTCGCAACTGTTGTCCCAATTTTTCCACAAGCCTCACAAATTGGTTGGAAAGGGATAAAATCGCGCGGTCGGCGTGAACCAGCTATCTTTTCGTAAATTTGTTGGATTTTTTCAGCGTTATCGAGGGCAAGTTGAATCTGTTTATTTAATTTGCCCTCTTCGTAAAGCTGCGAATTCCATAAAATTTCGGGGTTGGCACCTAGTTTATTGAATACACCAATAAATTCTCTGGCGTAGTGTTCGGCGTAGGATCCCTTACCGTCTGGAGCAGGAATATTTTTCAAAGGAGTCCCCATGTATTTTCCGTATTTGTCCTTAGACAAATACGCGGGTAGGTCATCCATAGGATCCAGATCGTCGATAATAAATGTATAACGACTCTTTACTTTAGCGTCCTGCAGGACTTTATAGACAAGATCGTGGATGATTACGCCCCGAAGCGCGCCGACGTGGACTCGACCAGATGGAGTTTTAGCGTCATCAACAAGGTGGGGTTTTTTCGTGGCAGAGGCTTCTTTTGCAATTTTATCTGCCCAGAACATATTTTAAGTATAGCATCCTCCGTAATTCGAAACGCAAGGTTTCTCAGTACTCTCGGCTGCTGCAACCATTTCATGGATTAACGAAAGAGGTTTTTGAGGCAATAAATCAAGGGGGTGCGGCCTCTACTATTTACGGGAACAGCAGAGGCCGATTTACTGAGCAAGAGCGATCGATGGCCGCCTGTACACAAGTTTGAGCGTGTCCAGGTACTTTGCCTTTACTCTCTCCCAGTAGAGTTTGGCGATTTTGTGCTGAATCCTCTCGTTTAGTCTGTCCGCAAACGACCGGATGTTGTAGGGAGTTGCCTCCATACGACCGGTAACTGTGTACCACAACGCGACGTGGACATCCATCACTTGGCCCATATCATGGACAAACTGAGCTTCTCTCTTTCCCTTTCCCTGTCTAAGGAAGTAAAGTGTCATAGCGTCTTCAATCTCACCGTTCACCTTGATAATGGCCGGCTGAAATGCAGAATTAATCAGCGACAGCGCCGTCTGGAGCTCCTCTTCCCTTTCGTGAGCAGAAAAACCGACGTCGATGAAGCGTCTTACCAACCTACCAACGGCGCTGATCGGACCCTCGCCTGCTGGACCTTTGACCCTTGGTTCGTCTGAACGAACTGCCTTGTGTCGATCATGGTTGCGCACCAGCGAACAAAGCAGCTTTTCGTCCATTCCAAGGTTGAACTCCTGGGAAATCCAGGCGCACAAATCCATCAGGCAACTTATATGGCTACCCATATGCTGAGCGTTTCGGACGCCACGATGCGAATACCCTGCTCTCTCCGAATCAGACAGTGGAAAGCTCAAGATTTCCATCATTAAGATCAGAGCGTCCATCCGCTCTTCGCGTATTGGACCTCTCCCAGCCACTTCTTCCAACCTCCTTCTAGATTGAGACTATGGGTGGGTTTGGGTTTCCTTGTTGTTGGGGGAGCAGTCTACACTATTTTTCCAGATTTATCAAGCGGCAGGGATCGGAATCCTTTTTTGAAGTAATAATCGTCAATTGCAGCTACAAAATCTACAAGTCGCGGATCATCGAGAAGTTCTTTAAGTTGTAGCCAAAATGAAGTAATAGGAAGGTTTTTGTTTTTGGTTTGGTACTCTAGAGCTTGAAGTAGTGCTTCGATACGATCTACTTGGCGGAAAAACCGCCCTTCTTTACTGGCACCAGTCTTATACTCAAGCCAAAAATATTTTAGCTCGTGACGAAGTCTGTGCGGTAAGTAACGCAAAATTTTATCCAGAGCTTTAACTTCTCTGTCGAGCCTTTGCTTCGCTAGTAGTTCCTTTTGCGCCTGTGAACCAATCCAGGGAAGAGATTCGACTACTGCTTTCTTTTTGTCTTGATCTTTTATTTTTTCAATTGTAGCATCGTAAGGGGTAATATCTCCGGTCAAGGCGCTAAAAAGATCGTGGAAAACCGCCATCACAATCAGCACCCTCTGATCAATCTTTTTCTGCGACGAGAGTATCCAAACCATCAAGGCAGACCTAAACGAATGCGATGCCAAAGATTCCGACTCTTTGACGCCACGGATCACCCAACCCTTGCGCAGAACCTTTTTCACTTTACCGACTTCTAGGATGAACTTAATTAAGTTTTTGTCTTGTCGATTTTTTACTGCAGATTCTCCCTGCGTAAAAAACCTATTTAGTGACTCAGTAAACTTAAGAATTCTTTTTTCGTCAGTAAGTCTGTCTATCTGGGACAAAAATGGCTTTAGGAAATCTTTCTCTATGTAATCTTTATACTCCAAAGCTTGGATAAGGTTTTCAAGTTTATCGACTACCCATAAAAATTTGGCTTCTTTGGAAGTTTTGTTTTGGAAATCCAACCACAAAGAATAAATTTCACCTTTTATGGGCGCGGGGAGCTCGTGAGTAAGTCTCTTTATTGCTTTATCTTCTTCTCGAAAACGTTGGAGAGCAATTTTCCCCTTTTCATCTACAGGTGCTCGAAGAACCAACGCCGGATATTTTTTTAAAAGTTCTTTTTGATTTTTTATTTCCAACAGCTTATCGTATGGGCTTATGTAACGGATATAAACAGCTGATAAACTATGTACTAAGGCGAGTTTTAAAAGTCTTCTGGCGTTTAGACTTGTTGCGTAACCAGAAAGCCAGGCTAAAACCAAAACTCTGTACGCGTGATCGGCAATTGTCTCTGGGTCCTTTACACCACGCAGCACCCAACCACGCCTTTTAATTTTTTTCAATTTTCCAACCTCGATAAAAAATTTTATGAGTGCTTCCATACCAAACACATATTATACAGGCTAGATGCTTTTATGCCAATTTTTCTTATCGTAGGAGTAAAATTAGTTGGTTTCCAGGATTTTTAGAGAATGCAACGCTATTGAAACGTAGATTTTAATAGTGGTGAAATTCTCGCAAGATTTTGGAATTAATTAATCTAAGAGTCTTTAGAACGAAGTTCGCAAAATATTGGATTAGTTTATCTCCAATATTTTATAGGTAGCTTTGATTGTAGAGGCAACGGTGATTACGTCACCAACCTTTGAACCAATAAGAGCTTTTCCAACAGGAGACTCATTCGAAATTTTTCCTTGCATGGGGTCGGCTTCAACCGAGGAAACGATCACAAACTCATCTTCTTCGTCATCTACTTCGACTTTAACCTTTGAACCTATGGTAACCGTATCGCTCTTCTTGCCTGTTACGATTGCCTCGGCGTTGCGAAGAATATCTTCAAGTTCGAGAATCCGACCTTCGGTGAAAGATTGTTCTTCGCGGGCGGTGTCATACTCAGAATTCTCGCTAATGTCACCGTACTCCCTAGCCTTGGCTATCCGCTCGGCCACTTCTTTTCTTTTCACCTCAACCAGGTGGGTGTATTCTTTTTGTAGTTTTTTTAAACCTTCGGGTGTCAAATAGACTTTTTCTTTTTCCATTGTCTTCATTTTTGGGACAAAAAAACCCCTCACTCGGGGACTTCATTGTTATATAGAACAATTCTCAATACTCAAACCCGAGAAGGCTCAAGTACCAAAGTATTACGACTTATGATAGCAAGAATATTACATGGTGTCAAGGAGTAAGCAGCCCAATCTGGAGCGATTCAGCTGAGTTCATCGTCGAAGCCTTGGCGAAGGGTGGTGACCCCGGCGGGATTTGAACCCGCGATTTCCTGGTTGAGAACCAGGCGTCCTGAACCGCTAGACCACGGGGCCAGAGTTAATCTAGGTAAAAAGGTGGCCTTATTATAACCTTTTAAGGGCTCAGCTGTAAAGTGGACTTACTTGACAATCATCTTTAAAAACTGTACCTTATTAGCAAGGAGGCTGCCCGATAATATTCTTGGGCAAGATTTAATGGTCGACACACCAACCGATCCGACCAATACAGACGAACCAACAACCCCAGGAGGAACCACACCACCAGCAAGAAGCCCGAACCCAATCCCTGGCGTTGGTCAGGAATCACCACCACAACCAGTAGAACCAACTGGGGCTGTAGTACAGCCACCAAACCCAACTACGCCACCGCCTCCGGTACAAGGCGGCGAGCCGCTAGCGGCTAGCCGTAGCGAAGGTCCAGCCGAACCTCCAAGTGAGATTCCCAGCGACCCACCAGCAGCACTATCAGACCCACCCACCCCAAATATACCCAGTGAGATCACGCCTGATCCAACACCAACGGAACCAGTTTCTTCTCCAGCAACTCTGCCAGATCCACCTAGCGTTCTTACTCCAACCCCGACGCCTACTGATCCACCAGAAACGACAAATCTAGAACCCCTACCGGCAAAACTGGCTGAATCGGTATCGGCAGATCCTGACACACCGATGACCGCTGAACAAGTCGGGCCAGCTTGGATGCGTACCGATCCGACGGTGAGAGCTGCTCAAGACGCCGTAGATCCTAGTGCGGGGTCTGATGTAATTTCCGGAGCACCAATGGGGGACTCACCACCATGGCCATCACCAGCTGACCCCACCACCCAAGTAATGGGTGACGAGGGAGCCCCGTCGGCAGGCCACTTCCCGGTTGTAATATTCGTGATATTAATCCTGGGAATAATCATTGCGATTGGCGTGTTTCTCTTTGCTCAAGGTTCCTTACCCTTTGGTGGCTAGTTAGCAGTAAAACCTTTTCAAACCTCACTAACGACCAAAATTTCGTTCTCTTTCACTAAAACCCTTAAGCGCTTTCTGAAGCTCTTTCGCCCCAAAATCTGGCCACAATGTATCTGTAAAATAAAGTTCGGAATAAGCCCCCTGCCAGATCAGAAAATTCGACAGCCGGGTTCGGCCACCGGTTCGGATAATTATCTCCGGATCTGGAGTGGAGTACGTAAAAAGAGCTTTCTCAAATTCTTCCTCAGTAAAATTTAAATTCTTTTCCGCTAAATTTTTTGCCGCCATCAATATTTCACGCCTGCCACCGTAGTTAATCGCGAGATTTAAAATTATCTCTTTACCGGAAGACAACTGTTTTTCTGCCTGTTTTATTGCAAACTGCGTCACGACCGGCAATGCTTTAGTGTTTCCTATTACCCGCAACTTTGCTCCTTCCTTTTTTAAACGTGGTACGTACTTTCCTAGTCCTTCCTCTATTAATTTTAAAAGCAGCTTGATCTCACCTTTTGGTCTATTCTGATAATTTTCAGTAGATAAAGCATAGAAGGTAAGGTATTTTATACCCAACCCACGAGCTGCCTCGACGATCCTTACAAGCGCATCAACACCCTTTCTGTGGCCTTCAACAAAAGGCCGGTCGTGTTGCTGGGCCCAACGACGGTTCCCGTCCATTATTATTGCTACGTGTTTTGGAATTTTTCTGGCCATTACTAAAAGTGACATTATATCAGGCTTGAGAGAAAAGATAAAAAGCCGCTTTAGAAATTACTTGTTGGTTTTTGACTAAACAATCAAAAGAAGCTAAACTTAAACTAGTAAATATGAAGGAGCCTGCCCAGCCTCAAAAAACCCAAAACCCTCAACCAACTATGTCTGTAAGTGATATTGGGAATATTGATCAGGATTTGACCGCCGAGGTTAAAAACCTTTTCCAAAAGATACAGGGCTCTGATTTGCCCACCGACCTAAGAGAAGAAGTCACTCACTCATTAAACAGATTAAATCGCGCGATGCAGCACTCTTTTTACCAAGCTGAATACGAACAGATCGCCAGGTATATTGAATGGTTAGTCTCATTACCTTGGAACAAAAGAAGTCCAGATAACCTCGACCTACATAAAGCCAAAGAAATACTGGACCAGCACCATTATGGATTGGAGCACATAAAAGAGCGGATTTTGGAGTATTTATCAGTGTTAAAACTCCAGGCGGAAAAAGAAAATTCAAATGTAGTCCGTCTTTCTCGCTCATCAATACTTTGTTTTGTAGGACTCCCTGGAACGGGGAAAACTTCACTCGGTGACGCGATCGCCGAAACTCTCGATAGAGAGTTCATTCGAATACCCATGGGTGGAATGGGTGGTCCACTTATTTTACGGGGTCAAACCAAAGCCCTACCAGAAGCTGAACCAGGTATGATTATCAAGGGATTACGTCGTGCAGGTACTAAAAATCCTGTTATTTTGCTGGATGAGATAGATTCGGTCGCGGAAGGTGCTGAAAGCGACATCATGGGGGTACTACTTGAGCTGCTCGATCCAGAACAAAACAACGCGTTTACAGACTATTATATCGACCATCCTTTCGACCTATCGGAGGTTCTCTTCGTTTGTTCGGCCAACAAAATGGGAAACCTAACTGGGGCAGTAATGGATCGACTGGAGATTATAATCATGCCACGCTACACAGACGAGGACAAAATCCACATCGCCCGGGACTACCTCTTACCCAGAGAATTTGGAAACGTGGGTTTAGATGGAAACACGGTCAAATTTGCAGAAGATGTTTGGCCGCTAGTCATCAAACCTTACGGATATGAGGTAGATATTCGATCGTTACAAAGAACAATAAACGGCATATTGAGAAGAGTCGCCAAGAGACATGTAGAAGGGAAACTCAACGAGGTTACCATCAACGCTGCGAATTTGCCCCAATTCTTACCAGAATTTATTTGACAAATCAAGCAAGTTTCACACTGCGGAGTCTCAATGCGTTGACTACCACTATTATTGAACTGGCACTCATGAGAAGGGCGGCCCATTCCGGACGAAGTAATATTCCAAAGGAAAAGAGAACTCCAGCGGCCACCGGGATGGCTATTACATTATAGCCCGCTGCCCACACTAGATTCTGTTTCATTTTTGAATTTGTGGCGTAAGAAAGTTTTATCGCTTTCACCACGTCTCTAGGATCGTTTTTCACTAGAACAAGTTCGGCCGATTCTACTGCCACATCAGTCCCAGCCCCAATTGCAATCCCAAGATGCGCCTGGGTAAGAGAAGCGGCGTCGTTGACACCATCTCCGACCATCGCGACTATGTTTCCCTGACTCTGAAGCTCTTTAATTTTATTAACTTTATCTTCTGGTAAAACCTGGGCAAAAAAGGTATCTATTTCAAGCTCTTCCGCAATGCGTTTAGCAATAGATTCGGTATCGCCGGTTAGCATCGCTACTCTTATCCCCATTTCTTTCAATGCTTGTACTGCTTCTACCGATTCCTCACGGACAAGATCGTCCAGCACCAGAACTCCGGCGGGTTTACTCCCCACCGCCACCCAAACCATACTTTTCCCAGCTAGTGCAGGTTCGATAACCATAGTTTCAAATCTGGCGACGCCAAGACCCTGCTGATCCATAAAAGCTTTGCTACCGATTGCTACTTGCTGCCCTTCTACTTCACCTAAGGCACCCTTACCTGGAAATGATTGGAATTTCTCCGCCGCTTCTATATCTATATTTCTTTTTGTTGCTTCGTTCAATATCCCTTGGGCGATAGAATGCTGGGAGTGAAATTCCACCGCAGCTACCGACTTTAGTAGGCTTTCCTCGTTGATTTCACCAAAAGGAATTATCTGACTCACTCCAAACTTACCCTGTGTCAAAGTACCGGTTTTATCAAATACCACGTAATTAAGCTTTCTGGCAAGTTCTGCCGCCCGCATATCGCGAATCAAAATACCGTTTTTAGCTGCTAGAGAAGTGGTCACGGTTGTAACGGTTGGAATAGCCAGTCCAAGGGCGTGGGGGCAGGCAATCACGATGACCGATATTGCCAAAGTAGCCGCGAACACAGCCCCTTGGGGATTCACAAAAAACCAATATATGAACGTACCTATTCCAACACTAACTGCTACAACGGTGAGCCACCGGGCCGCATTGTCGGCCAGTTTTTGTACCGATGGCTTTGTTTCCTGGGCGGCTCGTACCAGCTCCATCATCTGCGAAATAGCTGTTTCGGCACCAGTTTTTGTTACTTCGATTGTCAATGAACCGTCATTATTTATTGTTCCGCCGATAACCCCGTCGCCTGCTTTCTTACCCACCGGACGTGATTCACCCGTAACAGCTGATTCGTTTACAGAACTCTCCCCGCTGATTACTTTACCGTCAATTGGTACTTTTTCTCCTGGCCGAACTAACACCCTGTCGCCTTTTTTCAGCTCTTCGGTGCCTACATCATCCACGACGTCGCCTTTGACAAGGTGAGCGGTCGGCGGTATCAATTTAGCAAGCTCAGCCAAAGCACCGCTGGCGCCACGCACCGCTCGCATTTCCATCCAATGACCAAAGAGAAATGCTAGGACCAAAGTAGCTATTTCCCAAAAAAGGCTCTCACCAGGGAAAAGAAAAGTAGCTGCAATACTAAAAATGTAGCCGGAGAGCACTGCTAGTGAAACCAGGGTCATCATGGCAAAGCTGCGAGTTTTTATTTCGCCAACCGCCATTTGGTAAAAAGGAAATCCAGCGTACAAAACAATTATCGAGGCGAGTAGAAAAAGGGTTATTTCCCTCCCCGAAAAATCAATGGAAAATCCAAACCACTGCTGGATCTTGGGTGAAAGTGCCAAAACAATTATCGTCAGTGGTAAGGCGATAAAGAATCTACGCTTAAAGCTACTCTCCATACCGGCATGCTTCCCTCCATGATTGTGCTTTTCCAGTTTCATCCCACATTTTGGACAGTCTCCAGGTTCCTTTCTCGTTACCTCGGGGTGCATCGGACAAACATACAAAC
>Ga0154790_110_pt7 | contig 13141 bp, 20 predicted proteins | sample Rifle2008BG16ft_FD_105798 | JGI IMG/M metagenome (GOLD analysis project Ga0154790, IMG submission 105798) | Candidatus Woykebacteria bacterium RBG_16_43_9 | reverse complement strand
CTTTCTGGTCTACAGTCTTAGCGATCTCAGAAACCCTATTCTGCCGCTGCTCTATAGGCAATCTCCTTAAGTTGATCGCCTCTTGGAGTTAGCTCCTCAATGCGTTGGTTACTTGATTATCTGCCACGAATTGCACCCTCCTTCTTTAAGTCGTCTATTCTAACAGTTTATTTTTACTTTTCAACAAGGTAACATTACGCTTGTTGACAGCCTGCTTAGCTTCATTTATAATCGCTTCTTATGCCAACTATCACTCAACTAGTCCGAAAGGGAAGAAAAAAAGTAATAAAAAAGATAAAAGCCACCGCCCTGCGGGGCTCTTTTCATACTGCCAAAAGAAGGTTGACACCAACTACTAATCCTCAAAAAAGAGGCGTTGCTGTGGTGGTGAAGACCATGACACCGAAGAAACCAAACTCTGCTCTGCGTAAAGTAGCCCGGGTACGGCTTTCAAATCGAAAAGAAGTGACCGCTTATATTCCCGGCGTTGGCCATAATCTTCAGGAGCACTCAATCGTTTTGGTTCGTGGGGGTAGAGTGAAAGATCTTCCCGGAGTGAAATACCACGTAATTCGCGGCCATTACGATACGGCAGGAGTGGAAGGTAGAAAGCAAGGTAGGAGTTTATACGGGAGTAAGAAATCTAAAGAGTAACCAGATTTAAGACGTAAGACTTAAGATGTAAGAAAAATTAATCTTAAATCTTTGATCTTACAACTTAAGACTTTTATATATGAGAGGTAAAAGAGCAGAAAAAAGAAAATTAGAACCAGATAAGCTTTATAGCAGTCGCTTGATTCATCGGTTTATCAATCGTCTTATGAAAAGCGGTAACAAAGCTACCGCAGAAGTATTAGTCTATAAAGCCCTCGATAAGATAAAAGAAAGTGGCAAAGATCCTATTGAGACTTTTGAGACAGCCGTGCGAAATGTTAGTCCGAGAATGGAAGTAAGACCTCGTAGAATTGGCGGGGCCTCTTACCAAATTCCAGTCGAAGTAAAAGGGGATCGACGTGAATCTCTGGCGCTGCGTTGGATAGCCGCGAATGCTACAGCCAGATCAAACTCTAAGTATAAAACAATGGCTGATAAAATCGCGGCCGAACTGCAAGACGCAGATGCTGGTACAGGCGGATCTATAAAAAAGCGAGACGATAGTCACCGAATGGCTGAAGCAAACAAGGCTTTTGCCCACTTCCGTTGGTAATTTGTTAAAGCGGTAGAATTAGAACTCGTGTGGTGATAAGGATTTATTGAATCGGTTGCGAAAGCCTTGCGATAGCACCCTTCGGCCGCACTATCTAGAAGCCTTTGCCCATTTTAAGACAAATTCCTTTGGTCCTTCTTTTTGTAGTACCACCAAGCAACACCCATAGAGATTAAAATTAGAGCCAAGACTATCAAACCAAATAATTGTCTTGAAAAGAAACCTCCTACTTCCTTTTTTGCTTCTGGTGTGAATACTCCAGAAATACTCGCCTCGAGCTTTTGACCTAAACCACTTGCAGCTTTTATTACTATATTATTTTTTCCAGTTGAAAGAGTTAAAGCTTTATTAAACTCCCCACTCTTTGTGGCTACTTTTAAGTTTCCAAGAACTTTATTGTTTAGAGTGGCCGATACTGAGGCAGTAGGATCGCCAATTTTACCTTTTAAGGTAATGCTCGATTTTTTAGTCGTAAATCCATTTTTTGGTTCTATTATTTCTAACTTCGGTACAGCTTCATATTTTGAAAACCCGGAAACATTGAAACTAAGTACTCCTTTCCCATACTTAACGTCAGAAACCTGTTTTTCAGTGGCTTTTTCTCCGTCAACATAAAGATCAGGCGTTTCTATAAATGGCAAATCAAACATAGAAACAGCGGCTTTCTTTTTAGCAAAAACAGACAGCACCTTACTGTTTATCTCAACAACCCCCTTTTTGGTTATCTTTACGTACTTATCCAGCTTTTTAAATAGAGCTACGAGTGTAGTAGAGGAAAGATTTAACGTATCAGTAAACGTAATCTTGCCTTTCTTTGGTGCATCAAGAATAAAACCCTTTACTTTGGATAGATCTGAGACTTTGGAAAGATTGGTGGTTTTACCTTTGAAAACATTTGGTAATTTAATAGTTTTAAGTGTTTCTACAACACTAACGGTTGTGCTGTTATTAGTATTGGTGGATGAGTTTGCTTCTTGCTCCCAGGAACAGGATTGATTTTGGCCAACCTTTACATATACATGGGCACTGTGATTTGATTGCAAGTAATAACAATAAACACCAGTGGTCAAAGTACGATTTTCACTTGAATTTGATGCGATTGGAATAGAACTATGACCATTTTCATCAATCAATGTATAGGAAGAAGGGTTCCAATTTATAAAACATACATCAATACTGCTGAGGGAAGTATTTCCAAAATCCTGATACGGAGCAATAGTATTATTTCCAATCGTAATATCATTACAGTTTTGCTGTCCCATTAGAACTTTACCTGCTTTATTCAAATCCTGTTCAGCAACCAAGGGAAATCTTTGTAGATTCGAGTTTTCAGATAGATTTTTGTTAAAGGCGTAAATTATAGAACCAGCAGTACCGCTTATTATCCCGAGAATGGCAACTATAATGAGAAAATCATGGACAGGTTTCATCAATTAAATTATGAGCGAAATATTTTTTATAGTCAAATTTCATTGACAGCCTAACAAGCATTTGTTATGATCCACGCACCCAAACACCTAAAGGTGTTTTTTCATGCGTAAAATTGTTATAATCGCTAGATTACATCATGCAAAGAAGGTTATAATTTAAACTTATGTCTGAGAAGATTTCACTGGATAAGATAAGGAATATAGGTATAATTGCCCACATAGACGCCGGGAAGACCACGGTGACAGAGCGTATTCTTTTTTATACTGGTAAAACCTACAAAATCGGTGAGGTACATGAAGGTGAGGCAGTGATGGACTGGATGGCCCAAGAGCGAGAACGAGGTATTACTATCACATCTGCGGCGACCACGACTTTTTGGACCTCCAAAGAAGGTCCCCTGAAAGATCAAAGACACCGGATCAATATCATCGATACTCCTGGCCACGTCGATTTCACTGCTGAGGTTGAGCGATCGCTCCGTGTTTTGGATGGGGGTGTCGTGGTCTTCGACGGAAAAATGGGAGTAGAACCACAAAGCGAAACGGTTTGGCGCCAAGCAGATAAATACAACGTTCCCAGGCTTTGTTTCATCAACAAACTCGACGCTACTGGTGGAGATTTTTATAAAAGTTTGGACTCAATAAAAGAAAAACTCGGGGCGAATGCTCATCCGATTCAATTACCAATCGGGGAAGAGCAAGGTTTCAAAGGCGTTGTCGATGTACTTAGTAAAAAAGCAATTGTTTATACAGATGATCTTGGAAAAGAACCACAGGGGGCAGAAATTCCAGCCGACCTTAAGGGTAAAGTAGAAGAGTACCGAAGCAAACTGGTTGAACAAATTGCCGAACATTCCAGTGATGAATTGCTCGGAAGGTATTTAGGTGGGGAGGAGCTTGGCTACGAGGATTTGGTCGCCGGTTTGCGTGTGGCGACTATAAGCGGAAAAATCGTCCCCGTTCTGGCTGGAAGTGCTCTAAAAAATAAAGGCGTTCAATCACTTTTAGATTACATATTGCAGCTACTTCCTTCACCACTAGATCTCCCACCAGTGAAAGGAAAGAATCCAAAGACGAACGAGGAGGAAGAAAGAAAAACAAACGACGCCGAACCTTTTGCCGCGTTAGCATTTAAGGTAATGTCTGATCCTTTCGTGGGTAGACTCACCTACTTTCGTGTCTATTCCGGAAAATTAACGGCAGGCAGCTACATCTATAATTCCACTAAGGACACCAAAGAAAGAGTCGGGCGAGTCCTACTGATGCACGCAAACACTCGCCAGGAAATCAATGAAATCGGCGCCGGTGAGATTGGAGCTCTGGTTGGACTAAAAGATACATTTACCGGTGATACGCTGTGTACCGACGAAAAGCCAATTATCCTCGAGACTATCATCTTCCCCGAGCCAGTGATCTCACTTGCTATAGAGCCGAGATCTAAAGCAGACCAGGAAAAAATGGGGTTAGCCCTAGTAAAATTAGCTGAAGAAGACCCAACATTCAAAATGAAGACAGATCAAGAAACTGGTCAAGTCATCATTTCTGGAATGGGAGAGCTTCATCTGGACATTTTGGTAGATCGGATGAAACGAGAATTTAAAGTGGAGGCAAATGTCGGCCGACCACAGGTTGCTTACAAAGAAACGATACGCAAAGTTTCTCAAGGAGAAGGAAAATACATTCGTCAAACCGGAGGTCGCGGACAATACGGACATTGTTATATCCGTGTCGAACCTCGGGGTCGTGGGGAAGGCAACGAATTTATTTCAGAAATTGTCGGAGGAGCAATTCCTCGAGAATTTATCCCGGCGATTGAGAAGGGTGTGAAAGAAGCCGAGGATAACGGTGTTTTGGCTGGATACCCAATAGTCGATGTCAAAGCAGCAGTTTACGATGGAAGTTATCATGACGTCGATTCTTCTGAAGTAGCTTTTAAGATTGCTGGGTCACTGGCTTTCAAGGAAGCAACTAAAAGAGCCGATCCGGTATTGCTTGAACCGATTATGAAAATCGAGGTGGTCACACCCGAAGAGTTTATGGGCGAAGTAATCGGAGATCTCTCTTCCAAAAGAGCGAGAATTGAATCGACCGAGCAAAAGGGGAACACGCGGGTAATAGATTCGTTGGTTCCTCTGGCTGAAATATTTGGTTACGCGACAATTTTAAGAAGTTTGAGCAGTGGGCGTGCGTCATTCAACTTGGAACCGTCTCATTATGAAGAAGTACCAGTAAATATTGTGGCAAAATTGACCGAAAAAGGGTCGAACTAAAAAAGGTGTTGATGCTACTTCACTTTGCACCGATAAAGCGGCAGGTTTTTATTAAAAGGAATTAGCCGTGAGTAAAAAAGCTTCGAGGCACGAGTCCCCAAAAGCTGGCAAGCGAAGGGGGATTGACTTCTTAGTTCAAAATCACTAAAATAGCTACGCCGTAAGTTATTAAAATTTTATTAATTTTAAAAGGAGGCTAAATGGCTGAGCGTAAAAAATTTGAAAGAACAAAGCCCCATCTTAATGTAGGAACCATTGGCCATGTCGATCATGGTAAAACTACTTTGACTTCCGCTATAACAAAGTATCTTTCTAAGAGTGGAAAAGCCGAGTATATTCCGTTTGATTCAATCGATAAAGCTCCGGAAGAAAAGCAAAGAGGAATTACGATCGCGCTAGCTCACGTTGAGTATGAGACAGATAAACGCCACTACGCTCACATCGACGCTCCAGGACACGCTGATTACATCAAGAACATGATTACCGGTGCAGCTCAAATGGACGGGGCTATTTTAGTTGTTTCTGCCGCAGATGGTCCGATGCCTCAAACCAGAGAGCATATTCTTTTGGCCCGCCAAGTAGGAGTTCCCGCAATAGTGGTTTACATGAATAAGGTCGATATGGTTGATGACAAGGACCTGCTTGATTTGGTAGAAGAAGAGATTCGAGAACTTCTTGATAAATATGAATTCCCTGGCAAGGACACTCCGATTATCCGAGGTAGCGCCCTTAAGGCCTTGGATGGAGATGCCCAAGCCGAGAAATCGATAGAGGAACTTTTGAAGGCGGTCGATGAATTCATCCCAGAGCCAAAAAGAGAGCTCGACAAACCATTCCTGATGCCTGTTGAGGATGTATTCTCAATAAAAGGTCGAGGTACTGTAGTAACTGGTAGAGTCGAACGTGGTAAGATAAAAGTTAACGATAATGTAGAAATAGTCGGAATTCGGCCAAAGACGACGGCGACTGTTGTCACCGGAGTCGAAATGTTTAGAAAGCTGCTTGATGAAGGTCAGGCCGGTGACAACATCGGACTTTTGCTTCGCGGTATTGAAAAAGACGATGTTGAACGTGGTCAGGTAGTAGCTATACCTGGTAGTATCAAGCCGCACACCGAATTTGAAGCCGAAGTATATGTTTTAACCAAAGAAGAAGGTGGAAGACACACCCCATTCTTTACCGGTTATAAACCGCAATTTTATTTCAGAACCACCGATGTTACCGGGGATGCGATATTGCCTCAAGGTACCGAGATGGTGATGCCAGGTGATAATACGAATATCAAAGTTAAATTAATTGGTCCAGTTGCTTTGGAGGAAGGGCTGCGATTCGCTGTAAGAGAAGGCGGTAAGACTGTAGGTGCAGGAGTAGTCACAAAGGTTGTCGCCTAACCATAATAGTTGCAGCTCGAACATTTAGAGGATATGCCAAAAGGACGTCTACGTGTACGTTTAAAATCTTATGACTCGAGGGTTCTCGACAACTCGGCGGAGGAGATATTGGATACAGCGATCCGTACTGGAGCAAAGATCGCCGGCCCGATACCGCTTCCGACTGAAAAGGAAACAATTACAGTAACTACTTCCCCACATGTCGACAAGGATGCTCGAGAGCAGTTTGAGATGAGAACTCATAAGCGATTAATCGATATCATAGAGCCAACGCCAAAAACACTAGACGCTCTTATGCATCTTGAGCTTCCTGCGGGTGTAGATATAGAAGTCAAAATGTGATATTGACTTCTGCGCTAGGCTAGGAGGTAAAAATGTAAATTTTAACCTACCGGTGGGTAAAAAATAACTAAAGCAAATATTGGGCCGAAAGGCCCTTATTTAGTGTTTTTACAAGAATGGTAAAAGGATTGCTAGGCAAAAAATTGAATATGACTCAGACTTTTGATAGACACGGTCGAGCCCAACCTGTAACAAAGATAGGGGTAACTCCGAATGTAGTGCTACAGGTAAAAGATGTTGAGAAGGATGGTTATAAATCGGCCCAAATTGGTGTTGGAGTTGAAAAAAAACCACTCAAACCCTCTATTGGTCACGCGAAAATAAGCGGTTTGGACACTACTCCAAAATACATGAGGGAAATAGAAATTGATGGTGAAGTAAAACCGGGTGAATTAGTTACACTGGACCAAGTATTTAATAAAGGAAATTTTGTAGATATTAGCGGTTTATCTAAGGGTAAGGGATTTGCTGGTGTTGTAAAACGATGGGGATTTTCTGGTGGGCCACGAACACACGGTCAATCGGATCGAGAACGGGCAGCCGGTTCGATCGGAGCCACCACTACCCCAGGTAGAGTCTTTAAAGGAATGAAAATGGCCGGTCACATGGGAAATGAGCAAGTTACTATAAAGGGACTGGAAATTATCGACTTAAACAAGGAAGAAAATGAAATACTTGTTAAAGGATCTGTTCCTGGAGCCTTTGGAAGTCTTCTTTTGATTAACAAATCTAGGAAAAAGAGAAAAGCCTACCATGAGCCAGAGATTCCGGCCACTCCCCAGGTAGCTGCGGCAAAAGAAGAGACTGGCGAGAGACCAGAAACGCCCGAAGATACAAAACCACAAGGTGAATCAGAGAAAAACAGCCAGGAAAAAGAAAATGATTAAAAAAACAAAACCAGCTGCAAATAAAGCCAGTAAAAAAACTACTACCCCCAAACCTAAAAGTAAGATTACGTTGCCCCTCTATAATCAAAAAGGTGAGAGGATAAAAAGCATAACTTTGCCGGAAAATATCTTCGGCCAAAAGCCTAACCCAAAGCTTGTTTCTCTGGCAACGCGTGTTTATTTGGCTAATAAAAAAACTAAACTAGCCTCAACCAAATTACGTTCTGAAGTGGCTGGTGGTGGTCGCAAACCGCATCGCCAGAAAGGTACTGGACGGGCACGAGCTGGAAGTATACGTGCTCCTGGTAGACGTGGTGGAGGTGTGGTCTTCGGTCCAAAACCAGTCGAAAGTAGCCTAAAACTCACGAAAAAAATGAGACAAAAGGCGTTGGTGGTGGTTATCTCCGACAAATTAAGAGAGGAATCGATAACCGTGGTGGATAAGTTTAACTTTAAAGAACCAAAAACAAAAAAGGCTAGTGAAGCGCTGCAAAAATTAGCCAGGGGAAAAAGAACTAGCTTATTGGTACTCGAAGAAAAGGATCCCGCCATCGTCAAATCATTTAGAAATCTCAAAGAAGCAGAAATAGCCCTGGCGATAGACTTAAACCCATTGAATGTGTTAAGATCTTCTGGTTTAATTTTCACTCTGGGGGCGTTAGAAATATTAAAGAACAGATTTGGAGCAACCCGTGATAAGGGTAATTAGAAAACCAATTTTAACCGAAAAAAGTTTACAAGAAGCCACCGAGGGTAAGTATACTTTTGAGGTGGATTTGAGGTCGAACAAAAACCAGATTGCTTCCGAGGTCAAAAAAGCCTTTAAAGTAGATGTTCTGAGCGTGCGAACCAGAATATTGAAAGGCAAAAGAAGACGAGTGCGAGGCACTTCCCGGGAAAAGGTAGGTTCCAAATTGAAGAGAGCGACGGTAAAAGTAGCTTCCGGACAGAAGATAGCAGTGTTTGAAAAAGGATAGATAGGTTTAGAAAATTATGAGCGCAAAAACTTCGGCAAAAAAGAAAATACTAAAAAAAGAACTGACTAGCAAGTCGGTAAAGTCATTATTGGAAATATTGCCAAAGACTGGTGGTAGAGGTAGTAGTGGTCGTATTTCAGTTCGTCATATTGGAGGCCGCCACAAAAGATTTTACAGAAAAATAGATTTTAAGCGTAATAAATTTGGAATTGAAGCAAATGTAGCATCAATAGAATATGATCCAAATAGAAACTCAAAAATTGCCCTTCTCCATTATATAGATGGGGAGAAAAGATACATTCTTGCCCCAGAACAATTAAAAGTCGGAGACAAAATAGTATCGGGAGAAAAAGTAGAAGTGAAACCGGGAAATTCTATGCCATTAAAGAATATACCCTTAGGTGTTCAGATCCACAATATAGAACTTGTGCCAGGAAAGGGCGGACAGATCGCTAGAAGTGCCGGTACTGCTGCAACTGTTTCTGCGAAAGAAGGTAAATATGCCCACATAAAGATGCCTTCTAGGGAGCTGCGGAAAATATTGATCAATTCTCTGGCGACTATTGGTCAGATCGGTAACCTTGATGCAAAAAACACTGTTAGTGGGAAAGCAGGTAGATCCCGACACCTGGGTATTAGACCTACTGTACGAGGTGTAGCAATGAGCCCGCGTGATCACCCTCATGGTGGTGGTGAAGGCAGAAGTGGTATTGGAATGAGTTCACCAAAAAGCCCTACAGGGAAGAAAACTCTTGGCAAAAAAACAAGAAAAGCGAAACCTTCGAGCAGGTTAATTATTGAGAGGAGGAAACGATAAATTATGTCGCGCTTCGCGTGGCGTAATTTTCGCTAAATCTCAAATTATGGCAAGAAGCAGAAAAAAAGGACCGTACGTCGATCAAAAATTATCGAAAAAAGTAAAAGAAGCCAAAGACAAAGGCGATAGAAACCCGATAAAAACTTGGTCTAGGAGTAGTCAAATTTCTCCAGAAATGGTCGGTGTGACTATCGCTGTTCATAACGGCAGGACATTTAATCCGGTATATATAAGTGAGGTGATGGTTGGTCATAGACTAGGTGAGTTCGCACCAACCCGTAAATTTACCGGTCATGGAAATGTAAGTAAGCGTACATTAACGCCTACTTAAAGAGGGGGTTACAGGAATATTATGGTGGAAGTGGTTGCAGAAAGTAAAAACTTAAGAATATCAGCCAAAAAGGTGCGGGTAGTCGCGAAAAATTTTCATGGCAAACCAGCGGCGTTAGTACTTGAAACCTTACGTTTTGTATCTAGGAAAGCGGCGGCGCCCCTGTCGAAAGTGGTAAAATCGGCGATCGCAAACGCGACGCAGAATAAAGGCTTAAAGGCTGAAGAACTTTTTGTAAAAGAAATTTCTGTAAACGAGGGACCAACTCTAAAACGATTTAGGCCAGTTTCAAGAGGTGCTGCCCACCGGATTTTAAAGCGAACGAGTCATATTAAGGTGATATTAGAAGAGAAAGGAAAAATTATGTCTCGCTAAAGCGAGACGTATTCTGACAAATATGGGACAGAAAGTAAATCCGAATGCAGCTAGGCTCGTACTCACCAAAAACTGGTCAAGCAAATGGTTTATGGGAGATCCTAAAAAATACAAAGAACTTTTGCTCTCTGACGTGGCAATCCGCAGGCTGGTAATGGAAAGATTGAAACCAGCTGGGGGTAGCAGAGTAATCATTGAAAGACCAGCCGGAAAGATAAATTTGATTATCCAAGTAGCCCGGCCTGGTATGGTGATTGGTAGAGGAGGGTCTGGAGTCGAAGAGCTGAGAAAATTAATCGAAAAAGAAATTGGAAGTCAGGTTACTTTGAATGTCGAAGAGATAAAGCGGCCCGATCTAGACGCTCATTTAGTGGCACGAGGTGTGGCGGACCAGATAGAACGACGTTACCCAGTGAAACGGGCTATGATGCAAGCCGTTGATCGGGTAATGAGATCCGGAGCAATTGGAGTAAAAATCATCTGCTCTGGGAGAATTGGTGGACGCGAGATTGCTAGAAAAGAAAAACAAAGCCGAGGCAGTATTCCAACATCGACATTGCGCGCTAATATCTCCTTCGCAAAGGCAGACGCCAAAACAGCGACGGCTGGGGTACTTGGCGTAAAAATATGGATACACAAGGAAGATGAGAAAAACAAGGAGTAATTATGTTGCAACCCAAGCGTGTTAAGTACAGAAGATCATTTAGAGGTAGACGGACAGGACTCGCAACCAGAGGATCGACCATAACATTTGGAGAATACGCTCTAAAAACTATGGAATCTGGCTGGGTGTCCGCAAGACAAATTGAGAGTGCTCGAAGAGCGATGACTCATTACACCAAACGTGGAGGTAGACTTTGGATAAGAGTTTTTCCTGCTAAACCAATTACCAAAAAACCTCCCGAAACTAGGATGGGATCTGGTAAAGGTGCAGTAGACCATTACGTAGCGGTAGTAAAGCCTGGGACCATAATTTTTGAAATGGGAGGGATAAATCAAGAAATTGCTAAGGAAGCGATGAGACGCGCAAGTAGAAAACTACCAGTAAATGTTAAATTTATTACTACCCAGGAAGATTAAAAATGGCTAAAGCGAAAAGTAATTATAATGAAAAAGATATGAAAGAACTGCTAAAGGTTATGGTAGATAAAGAAAAACAACTTTTAGACACAAACATGTCTACTACTGCCGGAAAAATAAAGGATGTTCATGTAAGCAGGAAAATCCGTATCGAAATAGCCAGAATAAAAACAGCCTTGAAAATAAAGGATCTAGGAGAAAAATAAAATGGAATTTACCGGTAAAGTGGTGAGTAAAAAAATGGAAAAAACAGCAGTTGTCGAAGTCGGACGAGTAGTTACTCACCCGTTGTATAAAAAGAGAACTAGAAAAGTAAAAAAATACAAGGTTCATGACGAGATGGGTACAAAATTGGGAGATAAAGTCATCTTTGTAAATAGTAGACCCGTTTCAAAGGACAAGCATTTTATCATGAAGGAAATTCTGAAGAAATGATTCAAAACAGAAGTATGCTAAACGTCGCTGACAATAGCGGCGCTAAAAAATTAATGATGATTGGGATGTCTGGTAGGAGTAGGCAGAGATTCGCGCATCTAGGTGATGTGGTAACCACCGTTGTAAAAAAAGCAGATCCATCCGGTAACGTGAAAGGATCAGAGATAGTGAGGAGTGTTGTTGTAAGGACAAGAAAAGAAAACCGACGCGTAGACGGTTCGTACATCCGATTTGATGAAAACGCAGCGGTGGTCATCGATAATCATGGTAATCCAAAAGGAAGTAGAATCTTTGGTCCAGTAGCAAGAGAAGTTCGTGAAAAAGGGTTTATCAAAATAGCCTCCCTTGCCCCGGAGGTGGTTTAATTATGAAACTGCGAAGCGGAGACGAAGTCTTAGTCTTGCAAGGGAAAGATAAAGGCAGGAAGGGTAGTATTGAAAAATTATTTGCCAAAAAAAATCAGGTTCTGGTTACGGGATTAAATATTTATAAAAAACATATGAAAAGAAGCGGAAATGTTCCTGGAGGAATTATCGATGTGACCAAGCCGATAAGCATCTCAAAAGTCGCCTTGGTTTGTCCAAAGTGCAATTTGTCCACAAAGGCAGGGGTGTTGGCACATAACGATAAAAAAGTGAGGATATGCAAAAAATGCAAACAGGAAATTTAAGAAAAAGATATACAACTGAAATTAGAAATAAATTAAAAAGCTCTTTGGGTAAGAGAAATATATATGAGGTTCCAAAACTAACAAAAATAGTAATCAACACCGGTTTTGGCAAGATGTCTCCAGATAAAAGCGCGAGAGAGCGAATAGCTAATAATTTGGAAGCAATAACCGGTCAGAAACCTGTTTATACAAGTGCGAAAAAAGCAATTGCCGGCTTTAAAATCAGAAAGGGGCAAACTATTGGTGCCAAGGTGACTTTGAGGGGAGAGAAAATGTATCATTTTTTTGAAAAATTGGTGTCTATCGTAATACCAAGATTGAGAGATTTCAGAGGCATGAATGAGGGCTCTTTCGATGGAAAAGGAAACTATTCGATTGGGCTTTATGAAATAAATATATTTCCGGAAATCGAATTTGCTAGAGGAGAAAAGTCAATTGGGTTGGAAGTAGTTATCTGCACAAGCGCTAAAAATGCACAAGAGGTAAGAGGATTGTTGTCAACCTTAGGAATGGCCTTTACTAAAAAGAGCGAAGAAAAGAAAAAGGAGGTCGAAGTAGCTACTCGGGTTGTAAAATAATCTAAATTTCTGGAGTTATGGCAAAAAAATCTTTAGTAGTAAAAGCAAAAAAAGAACCAAAGTTTAAAGTCAGAGCCAAAAACCGCTGTCAACTCTGCGGAAGGCCTAGGGCGTACATGCGCAAATTTGGGATCTGCCGTATTTGTTTTAGAGAGTTGGCTCATAAAGGCGAGATTCCAGGCGTTGTTAAATCAAGTTGGTAAGGAGTATTTATGGATCCGATTTCAAACATGCTGACAATTATAAAAAACGGATACATGGCAAGAAAGCAGTTCGTTACTGTACCTTATTCGGTTGTTAAAGAAAAAATAGCCAAAAAACTACTTGACGCAGGTTTTATCGAAGATGTTT
>Ga0154790_145_pt11 | contig 13155 bp, 12 predicted proteins | sample Rifle2008BG16ft_FD_105798 | JGI IMG/M metagenome (GOLD analysis project Ga0154790, IMG submission 105798) | Candidatus Woykebacteria bacterium RBG_16_43_9 | reverse complement strand
ATAAGCACAATAGGGGTTGTAGGCGTAGTTAAAATCTAACTCCTTGATCGCGCCGTTTTCTACCTCGACCTCAACATATCTACCGTCACGATAAGTCTCCGATTCATTCGTTTTGTCCCGGAAGGGAAGAAAAACTCCAGACCCATCGACGCTATCATAGACCACAAGCTCACCAGGAGTACCATTGACTTCAAAGCGAATCGTACCAAGTTTCTTGAACGGCTGCGTATCACCAGCGCTGGTTGGGATCTGGACAAACCCTTCTTTACTTGCCGCTTCTATCTCTAGATTGCGGAAGATAAGATTTGGATTTAGTGGAAAATAGTTTAAACTCTTAAAACCCTCCTTTTGTTGCGGCGTCAGTGGAGACTCATCACCGGTACCAAAAAGCTCGTCTTTATCTTTTCTAAATTTTATTAATTCTTCCATAGATTTCTAATCTAATTTACAGGATTGGAGATTTTGTGTCTAGATACCTAATTAAAAAGTTGACAAGTTAAGAGTGTAATTGGTAAGCTTAAATAGTAGGTATTTGTTATGGATCAATTGCCCGCTCAGAATAGACCTTTGCTTTCAAATAAGACGTTTTACGCAGTTTTTCTCGTTCTGGTAATTGCTATTCTCGGCGTTCTCGTTATTTGGCGTGTAATTTCACCAAAAACACAAACCAGAGGAGCTGATTATATTGAAGGATTGGCAAAAGAAAAAGTAACTATCGCTGTGCTTGATAAAATACTCGGTCTTTACCCCAACATTCCTTATGACGTTGATTCATTTTCGATAAACAGTAATATTTTCGAGGGTTTAACAATCCTAAGAAACGGTAGGCTACAACCTGCTCTAGCCGAGAGTTGGACCAACCCAGACAAACTTACATGGCGGATAAGACTTCGGAATGTAAAGTTCCATTCCGGAGATCTTCTGAAAGCTTCAGACGTTAAGTATACGATTGAAGAAGCAAAGAAAAACAAGGATTGGATGAGTAACACAATGGCTTCGAGAGTAGACTCCGTCAACGTAATTGATGAGAGGACAGTCGAACTTAAAACAAAAAACCCAGATCCAACGCTGCTTTATTGGATGGTTTACTTATTCATTTTATCTGAAGATCAGGTGAAGAAGGACAGCCTGGGAAAGGCAGTCGGTACAGGTCCCTACAGACTAGTTTCTATAAATGAAAATGAGGCTGTATTTGAGGCAAATAATAATTATTGGGCCGGAATACCAAAGGTTAAAAAACTTGTTTATAAAGCTTTTAAAGATCAGCAAGCTCAGGCCCAGGGGTTAGCGGACGGTGAAGCTGATGTTGGCCTACTTTTCAAAAAAACACTCAACGAAACTCTAAAGAGCAAAGGGTTTCGGATAATTGAGTCACGGCTTGGATATGTTGGTTTTCTTGGGTTTGATATAAATAATAAGAAAGCCAAATATGTTGAAGCAGACAAAAACCCTTTTAGCGATGTTAGGGTGAGGAAGGCAATGCTACTTACACTAGATGTGAATGAAATAATAAAAAACAGCGGTAGGGAAGGTGAGCCTCTGACCCAATTAGCTACATCGGAGCTGATTGGTTTTAATACAAAGCTGCGCCGGCCAGAACCTAACGTGAAAGAAGCAAAAAAGTTACTTACCGAAGCTGGTTTTCCTAATGGTTTTACAGTCACGTTGGATGCATTAGAGACTTCAGAATTGGCAAGTGAGCAAATAAAAAACCAGCTTGCTGAGATTGGTATAAAAGTGAAATTGAACATATTCTCCGACTTTAATGGGTTCATCGACAAACTATATGCCGGCGATAGTTCATTCTACTATTTTGGTTATGTTTCCGACACACTAGATTCAGTGGATCTTTTGAATACATTGGTTCACCCCACGGATGAAAGGGGTAATGGCTCGGCGAATTTCTCTAGCTACTCCAACGCAGAGCTAGACAGTATTTTAGATAAAGCCTCAACCATCTTTGATGTCAAAGAGCGAGCCGAGATTACGACGCAGGCGCACAAGAAGGTGATGGACCAGCTACCGCTAATACCCATGTCCACAACGATTGGGTTTTTTGCTGTAAGAAACGATGTGGCCTTTAAACCCGCACCTTTTGGTTACATCTTTGGGTTTGAACTTTCCGGAAGACAAAAGGCATCCAGCACCGCTCAATAGAAATGAAGATTAGGGGTAACCCACTTCCTTTCCGCCACAGTTTAAGGGTCAAATTTTCCCTAACCACCGCCGCAATTTTCTTAGTCATCTCCAGCTTAGTCTCCTTTGTCCTAATCCGACAAAACATTAATTTCCAAAAACAATCACTACTGGCTCGGTCAAATACTTTCTCAAACTTGGCAACAAAGCCCATCGGAGACTCCTACAACTCTTACTTTCAAGCTGGTTTTTTAAGATTTAGGGAACAACTTATAGACACTCTCACCCTTAATGAAGATGTCACTCGCCTGCAAATAATCTCGGTAGAAGGTGAAATCTTGTTTGATACCATCAATTTAGATAGGCAAGGGGAAGAGATGGTAAATAAAATAGAAGATCCTAAAATTCTCCAAGCAGTTTTCGCAAACCGTTCAACCCAACTGACCGGAAAAAATGGAGATATAAACGAGATAATTGTACCTTATTCAGATGATTTTGGAGCTAGACCATTTTCGATTCGTTACTTCATCTCGTACGAGGCTGTTTATAAAACTATCGATAAAATAATCCTCACAATTGGTTTCCTAACTCTTTTGGTCATAGTAATAACTTTGATAACCATGACTTTGCTTGTTCACTTCTCGATTTTGAATCCTCTTAGCCAAATTGTAGTAGTTGCCAGAGAAATAACGCATGGTAACCTAAGCCAAAAAATTAAGCTTACTACCAGGGATGAGCTGGAAGACCTTGCTAGTTCGCTAAACCAGATGATCGAAAGATTAAAAAAAGACATCGAAGACCTAAAGGAACTGGACAAATTAAAGGACGAATTTGTTTATCTAGTTTCGCATAATTTACGTACACCCGTTACCATAATAAAGGGTTATTTGGATTCATTACAAAAAAATAAATCTTTAGACAAAGAAGCTGTGAAAAGTGTAGAAGTGATCTCAGAAAGCACCAAACAGCTAGAAGAGATGACCGAATCATTAATTAATCTAGTTTCACTGGAGAAAGAAACAGAGGTGCTTGTTAAGGAGCCGACTGATATTAAACAAATACTAGAGCAGTCAGTAAAAAGATTTAGTGAAAAAGCGAAAGAGAAAGAGATAAATTTTGTATTTGAATTTCCTGAGGGCAATCTTTCTAAGCTAAAGGTAGACAAACAAAGAATTACCCAAGTAGTTGATAGCCTTATTGATAACGCGATTAAGTTCAATAAAGAGAAAGGAAGGGTAGCAATTGTAGTAGAAGAAAAAAAGAATTATCTATTGATTTCAATAATAGACACAGGAATTGGTATCTCAGATGAGCAAAAACCAAAAGTATTTCAAAAACTTCATCGAGCTACAAGCATGCTTACCTATAATTATGAAGGTATAGGCTTAAGCCTTTATTTAACCAAACTTATAATCGAAGCCCATCAAGGTCAAATATGGTTTGAATCTAATCTTGGAGAAGGGTCAACCTTTTTTGTAAAATTACCCATCACGGAAGGAAATACAAAGGGTCAGCCGCACCATCCTTAGTGTGGATCTCGAAATGTAGATGGGCCCCGGTCGCATAGCCGGTCACCCCAACATTTCCAACCACAGTTTTAGTGCTCACCTCTTGGTTTTTGCGTACCCTAATGGCCGATAAATGCGCATATTTGGATACAAAACCATCCTCATGGAGTATTACGACAATCTTACCAAATCCTCCGTCCCAACCTGCAAAAATTACTTTACCTAGTTTGAACGGATACACTAGCTGACCGTATTTAGAAGGTATATCGATACCTTTATGGTAAGCTGAGAATCTTGAAGATAGGTAGCTAAACGGTACCGGCCATCTAGTGACCGGTGCTTGGTCAGCAGTAATTTTTGTGGCAATTTGGATGACCTGTTTGTTTTGGATAGGAATGGATTTAACCGCGTCTGTCGTGGATGATTCAGCCTGCACTTTTGGACTTACTACAAGCAAAGACAACAGTACCAAAGCTAAGATACGAAAGACAAAAATAGGAACGGCGCGTTTGAAAACTTGCCAAAGCCAAGGCACGGCAACATAGACGCTGATTGCGTCGAAAATGATGGCTTCTGGCGTAAACCAAACGTGGTTGGGTAGAGCCAGAGTAGAAGAAACGAAAGAAGGTTGTTCGTATCGCCGGGGCAGATCGCGCTCCGATAGAAATCGAAGTGTCCTGCGTTTTAACATGACCCCCGAAAAACTCCGGGAGAAAAACAAAAATCTCCCAAATATATGGGAGACAGAGGCATACTTTAGCAGCTAACAGTCAATATGTCAAGTCTAGTCAAGAAAAACTACGAACCGTCGTTAATTTGGAGGCGTCGACCGGAATTGAACCGGTGTAAGAGGTTTTGCAGACCCCTGCCTAACCACTCGGCCACGACGCCACGTAAAAATCTTCGATTTTGTACGTTCTGCCAAGTTAGCTTCAAAATTATACCACAGAAAGCTGAAAAATAAAATTTTACAGTCAAAAATAAATCGGCTGATATACTAATTTGGGCAAATTTTTTGCTAATTTTGTTCCAATAAACTAGTTTATTATACAAATACTCTATTTAACTAGCTAAATAGAGTAAAAGCCAGACGCGGGGCCGTCATAGCTTCTTAGCGTATTGGGTAGAGATCCAGCCGGTTGCTCCGTTAATCTCGATCTTGTACCAATCAGCTTGCTCGTCCAGCAATTTATATTTTCCACCAGGCTTAACTTTGGAAATTATATTATTACTTAGACTTGGGCCACTGCGCACATTGAGAGTGCCGGTTGGGGTAGTGAGTATCTGAATCTGTTTAGTAGTAGCAGGTTTTTTAGTAGGTTTAAATTGCAGCCTAATATCAGCGATAGTTTTTTGGGCAGATGTTGATAAGCTCTTTTCATTTTTATTTCCTAAATATCCTACAAATACTTGTTGGGCCTCTTTTATTTTTTCATCCCAAGCATCCTTATCCTTAAAATAAGTCTTTCCATTTACATCTACCGCGGCATCAAAATTTATTTTTACTTTCTTTTCGAAGAAGAAAACACCTTCGGCCCAGGGTTGGAATTTATCTAATAAGTCCTTTCGGTCGGTTGATAGGTCATAAAGTACTATCTTTCCTTCCTCTAGTTTTTTTGGTTCGTCAAAAGGATTTGCGGCCAAAAAGACCTCAACTATTAAGCGTAAATCTTGCTCGATGTTTATTTCCAGCTCTCTACTTATGAAGTCATCATGGGTAATTTTTAGTCTATGGACACCATGGTTCGGACTTAAGGATATCGGAGATTTTCCCACGATTTCCCCATCCAGCCACACATCAGCACCACCAGGAGAGGTGATGATCGAGAGTCCTTCACCGACTCTAAAGGTTCGAATATCTCCAGAAGAAAACATATCGTTGGGTCCGAATTCGTAATTAACGGCCGTAAGTGTTTGAGCAGTAAGAGTGATGGGAGTGGAAAATAGAACGGTTCTGTTAAACGGAGCCGGTAGTTTAGCCTCTAAGCGAAGAGAGTGATCACCGACTTCTAGTTTTTCACCCAGATATGGCGTTTGACCGAACGAATCATCATCTAAAAAAACCTCGCTCTCCACACCTTCGGTGGTGATTTTCAAAAATGAATTAGAAGGTCTAAATAGGGGCAGCCCAAACTTCCACAACAAAAAGGCGGTGATTATGAACCCAAGGATAATTATGCCTAGTTTTAATTTACTCATGCTTGCTTATCAGGCGCAGTTTAGCTTTACACAATAGCATAGTGAGAATTTTTGTACAACAGCTCCTGACATGTAAATTTTCTGGGTTGCTTATGATAGAGGATTTGATGTTTAATTAAATGGTGGGAAGATCCTCCCTGGTCAAAACACTAGATGAGTTCATACTACCCTTTGTATTGCTTGTTGCAGCAAGATATTTGGGTTTTTTCATTGCTATCTTTATCGCTCCTATTCAGTTTGAATTTAGTCTGAAATCAGATCTCATGTCGGCCCCCTTCGTCCACTTTATTAAAATTGACGATCTCTTTTTGGCAAATTCAGTTTCGTGGCTTTTTACGGCGGCGATCTTGGGGATTGTATTTGGTTTCGTTGCCTTCAGAAGCCTACATCTAAATGAAGATTGGCTGCATCCCAAGGAGACGGCTGCCTTCCACAAGAAAAATATAAGCCATCTGCTCGTCAGTGGTGAAGAAGCGACTCATCAAGTCATTGCCTGGTCTCTAGCGACACTACTAGCTTTGAACCTCTCTGTAGTAGATTTGTGGTTGGGTAATTTGTCGACACTCATGTTTGGAATTGTCGTTTCGGTCAGCGCTCTTTTAACCGTGCTCTATATTCTTAGTCTAACAAGAGAAGTGGGATCTAGGTAGAAAAAAAGTATAAGATAAAGATTACCGATACTAGCCAAAGTATTACTGAGGCGAAAAGTGGTCGGTCGGTTAGGAAGACCTTTTCGGGAGACTCCCCCTCACTTTTTTCAAAAATCAAGTAAAGATAACGGAATATTCCGTAGACGACAATCGGGATCGTGACCATCAACATCTTTGGGGAGGCTAAGGTTCTCGGAAAAAAAGAGGCAAATACCTCCCTTTGGATAGTTTCAGGGGAATTAAAAGTAAAAAGACTGTAAGTAATGAGAGTGGCCGTAGCCATCATGAAAGCTAGCCCATCCAAAAGTTGCACCGGGTAAGAAAGCAGAGTTTTCCGGTGGCTAGCGGCAATACCACTTAGCAAAGTCAGCTCGCTTCTTCTTTTACCTATTCCCAAAAACAGGGCTAACATCATGGTGGTGAGTATTAACCAAGCTGAAAGCGGGGTCAGAACTACTACCGAACCAGCAAATATTCGGAGCATGAACGCTAGAGCAATGGCCAAAACATCTAAGACGATGACATTTTTTAGCCAAAATGTGTAAAGCAGTTGAATTGCCAAATAAACCAATAAAATAAAAAACAAATAATTAGATATATACGAAGCTGCCGCCAAAGAAGTTACAATAAGAATTAAAGCCACAGACAATACAGATCTAGTCGATAGATTCCCAGAAGCGATTGGACGATTCCTTTTGGAAAAATGGAGCTGATCCTTATTCTTATCGACCAAGTCATTTACCAGATACATCGAAGATGAGGCGGCCGAGAAGATTAAAAATGTGTAGAATACCGTAAGGAACGTGGAAGGAATAAAAAGTTCGCGGGAAAAAATTATCGCCGCAAAAACAACAAGATTTTTTAGCCACTGAGTAGGCCGAAGCGAGATGAGTATATTAAAGGAATTAGCTACTATCGATCGGTTTTTCAATCCTTTTCACTACTCGGGCAAGACTAAAAAGTACCGCCAATATTAGCACCCCGCCTACTGCAATTGCAAAAAACCGCGCTCTATGGTCTAAAGTCAAGGCAAAGTAAGCGGAAAAACCAGCCAAAATATAATAGAAAATCACCACTCTTGGTTTGCTCCAACCAAGAGCTAAAAGTTGATGATGAAGATGCTCCTTGTCTCCCCAAACCGGTGAGCGACCGCTAGCAAGACGGCGGATTATCGCCCATACCCCATCTACCAGGGGTACAATAAGTAGGAGAAATGTCGTAGCCAGTTTTGCTCCGGCCAAAATAGACAAGGCAGCTATTATCATTCCCGCTAAAGCGGCTCCACTATATCCGGGCATGATTTTTTGGGGGTAGAAACTCCACGGTAAGAAGCCGATAAAAGCTCCGGCCGCCGCGAAGGCCAAAATTGCTACGGCAAGTTGACTGGGGTCGGTGGCAATATAGCGGTTAGCAGCTACACCAAGAGCAATCAATCCAATGGTAGCTATACCCGGGAGTTGACCGTCGATACCAGATGACCAGTTGAGGGCATTCATGACCCAGACGATCCAAATAAAGGCAAAGATGTCTGCTAAAAGTACTATGGAATGATGGCCAGCGAAAAACGCGAACGGTAAAATATCAGGGAAATTAAAATGGATTATTATCTCATCTAGGCGAATTTGGCCGCCGAAGGGGTTGGTTAACCAGGTTATGCCCACTCCAGAAGCGACAATTACACCTGCCGCCAAAAAATTTGTTAGTAGTCTAAAATAGGGGTTGAGGTCGTATTTATCATCCAATACTCCAACCACAACCACTATAAAACCGGCTATCAATATACCAATCACATGTTTATCAAAATTTACGCTGCCACTTAAAGATACGTAGATCAGGTAAGAAGCGACGATGGCTAAATAAGTAGCGATGCCCCCTGCTCTTGGTATCGGCTTTTTGTGTAAGATCGCTGGATGGGGGCGCCAGGGAAAATCAACGATGGAGAATTTTTTGGCAGCCCATACTGTAACTGGAGTAAAAATTAGGGATATTCCCGCCGCTAGAATTAATAAAGAAGAAAGAGACATTTAGGTAACCACCGATACTATCTCAAATAATGTGTAAAAAAGAAGCCCGCTTACGACCGGGCTAGACCAAATTAAAATAGAAGCGAGCATCTTTTCCCTCTGATCAAAAAAACGACTAATAATAAGATTTACGATAATTACCATCGAGCTAGTTAGTGGAATCAACCACAAAAATACGGGTTCGGCGAGGCGCCCCTCTCCCCACACTTGCGAAAACCACAGTGGTACTGCTAAGGGAAACCCTTGATTGTTTTGCCAGATCAAGAGGGCCGATAAAAAGGTAAAAATGAAGCTTATTCCTAAGCTAATCAGATATCGATATGATAGTCCTCCTAATTTCGAAAATAGCCAGTTCTTCATAAAACGCAAATAGATTATAGCTTGAAGATGGAAGCTTCTCAAGTAAGGTGAAAGAAGCAGACCGGCGGTTTAGTAATTGAAAGGTAGGAAAATTAATCTCCTTGGAGTTTCTTAGTTACATCGATGAATATATAAGGATGATCGATATCCGGAAATATATAGTTTTTGTCGGGGAGTAATTTCAAATTTGTATTGAAGTACTCGTTAAAAATTACCCTAAAGGAATTTACTGGTGTTATCGAAGGATACAATATGTTTTTAGCGTCCCCGGGCAATAAATAAGCGTTCATAATTCTTAAATGGTCTTTGAGAGCGGTAGGGCTTAATTTTGTCCAGTCAATATTTCCACCAACGCCACCCTCGAACTCATCGGTGAAAGGACCCTCGTCTGATTGTAAAATAATTATCGGTTTGGGATCCGAATTTTTAATTACTTCGTTGACAAAAGTCGTAATTTTTTTGTTAGTACAAACTAACTGATTTAAGTAAGCTGTTTTTTCTTCTTCGCTGCCCAACTTTATTTTTTCATTTTTAGGCTCACAATCTTTACCAAAGACGTAAGGTTCATGGGGCAGGATAACGTGAGCGAAAACAAATTTTGGCCCCGCTTCCTTGGAAACCTTGCTTAGCTGATCGAATTGATATAAATGCCCAGCCCGAACCTTTTTATACCAAGTAGTATCCTTTTTGATAAGAGGATAGATAAAAGTGGTTTCTAGTAATTTGTTTGTGAACTCATCAGCTATACCAGTACCGTAATAATTGATGTTTTTGTCGGCAAATTTGTTGATCCTGGTAGGGTCCCACCAGTCGCCAAAATGAAGGAACTCATAGCCTTGAGATTTCAAAAACCGCCAGACCTGATAATCGTACATATACGGATAAACCGCGGTCCAGTCACGCGAATCCTTATACTGCTCAGTTAAAAAATCTAGGTAACTCATATTTAGGGAGGAAGCTAAAGATAGAAACGTTTTTGGGTAGTTGGCAAAGCTATTCGGAGCCAAATAAAAGCCCTTACTTTCTAGAAAATTGATAAATGCACTATTATCGAAATTAAATGTATTTTTTAATACTTCATTGTGGGCGTATCTGTCTAGTATGATGTAATAAATGTCTGGTTTAGATTTAGGAACCATGGCCCCTTCAAAGTCCTCAACATTTTCTTTGGTGACGTTACTTGGAGAAAAAGCAATTTTACTGGTGGTTAAACTAAAGTAAGTGATGTTAACCAAAGAAGGGGCAATCAGCAGAAGAGAGATAATATTAATAAGGGTAGTTGCGGTTTTAAAGTTTTTGCGAATTTTAAGGATGAAAAAGCTGCCTAAAAGGGCAATTATTATCCAAGCGTAAAAAAACACGTCGTCTTGAAAAATATCAAAGCCGATTATCTTAAGGTCAAAATCTTTAGTTAAGCTAACGACGTGCCCATATGAAAAGAAAAGCAACAGTAGAAAGGAAACTTGTATCGCCACCTTTCTTAAATCCTTGAAAATAAGTTTTAGAACAAATAGTACTAAGATGGTAAGAAATAGTATTGCTAGGGTAGGTAAGAAAGTTGAATTAATAAAAACTTCCTGTATATTGCGGGAATACAAAAAAATAATTGGGAAGATTGCCATTACAAACGGGTGAAGTGGAAACCCTGCTGTACCTTTTACCGGTTTTCGTACCCTTTTTACTATTAGTCCAAGTATTTTAGTCATACCTAGTGCTCGATAAATTTTTTCGTTGCTTTGTATTCTAACCGCTTTCCAAACAATAGTCTGGTATGGGCATCCATCCCAGGAAGAGAACCAAAAATAAAGCTGGTAATTGGCAAGAGAAAAAATTGGATAATGGTAAGTGGCAAGAATCTCCTTTTGAAGTATTCTGGTCGCGGAGGTTTCATAAGTAAATCGACTATAATAACCAAAAGAAAAAAGACCGCACTGAAGGTCAAGATAACACTGGCGATTCTTGGAAGATTAAATCCAAGAGTCGTGTAGCGGAAAGAAGAGTTTAGTAATGGTGGCAAGGCAGCCCCGAGGGTTATAAGCCACCAATTGACCGGCCAAAGGATATGTTGTTCAGCGGCTCTTATAAATCTAGCAAAAAATGCTGCGATAGATACTTTCTTTCTGAATCTAATAAATTGAGTCAATGCATAAGAAATATCGGTAACCCCCCAGGCCCAACGACGATTTTGGATATATTGAGCCTTTAAACTTTCCCAATAATTTTGACCTTCCACAGCGTCGGCATAAAGCGGTAAAAATATCGACTCCAGGTCCACGTCACCCCGGCTCGAAAAAAAAGCCTTGAAGAAAAGATGCCAATCTTCTGGTACGACATCCACGTCCCAAAAACCACTTCTTTCAAGAAGTTTCCAACTGGTGGAGTAAGTCGAGTAATTAAAATTGGACCCAGGACTCAGAAGTTGGGCAATACCATTAATGGAATAGATCGTATGAACCACCCGTACAAATATAGGGACTCTCCAAATATTATTGTAAAAAAGAATGGCCGCTTGCCAGAATTTGTTGTAAGGTTTGGCGTTTCCCAAAAATTGATAGGTCAGAGCAGCAATGTATTTTGGGTGCAACGAGACATCGGCGTCACAACTAGTTACTGTAACGAGGTTTTTGTTGTAACCGGCCGCCTCTATAAAACGCTTTATTTCTTTAGAAGCGTGAGCGAGATTGGAGCTTTTCCCAGCTACCTCTTCCCTTTTTAGTTTGTGATAAGTAATCCAGAAATGTCCAAAGCGAGAGCCAAAGTTTTCTTTTAAGCGCTCGGCTTTTTCTAGAACGCCATCTTCTCTTTCTTCCGTAGCAAGACAGATGTCGATTTGCTTTGGGGGAAATTCTTGTTCGGCTAGAAAGGTCAAAGTTCGAATCAAGACTGCTTTCGGCTCTTTATAGGTGGGAATGATGACTATGTGATGAGAATGTTGCCAAGGCACGCCAGAATTTTTTAGTTTTTCGAACCAATCCACTTTACTCGCAACTTGTATTTTGAAATAACCTCTCACTGAATTTATTCCAAGGGTGGCAGCCCGATAAAAAAAGTAGATATAAAAGAAAATTATGAAATAAGCCACTGCAAATGGCGCAATAAAGCTCGCCCAAAAGGGAGAACTAAGAAGCGCCAACGAAATAATTGGAGGAACTACTTCAAAAACCCTGCGAAAAAACCTTTCGTTTTTCTGCTTTGGTTTACTCATGGCTGGATTCGGAATAAGTCCTTCGCGTTTTTGGCGGTTGTGTGAGCAGCCTCCTGCAACGCCCACTCCTTGAGAGTAGCGATTGTAGTTACCACCATTTTAACATAGGTAGGTTCGTTGCGCTTTCCGCGACGACCTTCTGGAGAAAGAAATGGAGAGTCGGTTTCGGTGAGGATTTTATCTTCCGGAAGTTTTCTAGCAACATCGCGAATATAATCATTTCCTTTGTAAGTGATATTTCCAGAAAAAGATATATAAAGTCCAAGATCCAAAAACTTTTTCGCTTGCCCCCAAGTGCCCATGTAACAATGCATCAGACCGCGGATTTGACCTTTATATTTTTTGACTTGGTCGTAAAGTTCGTCATAGGCGTTTCGGCAATGAAACAAAATTGGCTTTTGTATCTCTAGTGCCAAATTTAGCTGTTCTTCCAGGATTTTTGCCTGCTGCTTTATATCTGGTTCTGGGTAACCTTTTAGTTCGTCAGAACGCAAGACGCGAAGCGGCTTATATACGTGTTTATCTAGCCCAATTTCGCCGACTGCCACGACTTTTGGATTTTGCCCAAGGGATTTTAGTTGGTCATAGGTTTCATCAGTCCATTGGTCGACATGGTGGGGATGTACCCCTACCGAAGCAAAGAAGTTATCTTGATTGCTAGATAGCTCGATAGCTTTCTCGCTTGATTCTACACTGGTCCCCACATTTACAGCTGCTTCCAATTCTTTCGAGTTTCTTTTAACGATATCGTCGCGGTCCTCGTCGTAAGCCTTGAATTGTAAGTGGGCGTGGGTATCGATTAGTTTCATCGTTGGTCATTATATCACGGCAAACTGCACAGCCTAAGCACCCTATAGTTGAAATACCTATCAATTTCTGCTATAATATGCGGCACAATTGAATATCGGTACGGCCACTACCGCCAAAAGTGGCTTTCAAAGAAAGGAGGGAGGTAACTGTGTCAAGGACACAGGAAACTCCAATCGAAACAGGTGCCTTCAAGGAGATGGTACGGGACCTGGTGAGTAGGCTCCCCACCACCGTGGTGGACGGTGCCTACACCACCGAGCCAG
>Ga0154790_109_pt13 | contig 14032 bp, 10 predicted proteins | sample Rifle2008BG16ft_FD_105798 | JGI IMG/M metagenome (GOLD analysis project Ga0154790, IMG submission 105798) | Candidatus Woykebacteria bacterium RBG_16_43_9 | reverse complement strand
AAATCATCGAGGCTCTCGGCGCTCAAGTAGAATTTTCCGACGACACTATGCAGATAAAAGGGAAAATAAACAAGTGGCAAGTGCCCGAGGAACTTGGTATAAAATCTAGAGCTTCTTTTATGTATCTTCCCGCTCTTTTGCATAGATTTAACAAAGGAAAGGTATCTTATCCTGTTGGCGACCGAATAGGAGAGAGACCGATAAACTGGTTTATCGAAGCCTTAGAAACAATGGGGGCAAGGGTACATAAACAAGATAGCGTGGTTGAGGCACAAGCTCCTCAAGGACTTTCTGGATGTGAATACAAATTCCCAAAGAACTCCCATACGGGGACGGAAGCACTTATCCTCGCCGCAGTCTTGGCCTCTGGGGAAACTAGAATAGAAAATGCAGCGGCGGAGCCAGAGGTGGATGATTTAATAAGCTTTTTGAATCAAATGGGCGCAAAGATACAAAGAACAAAGCCTCGGGAGATAAAAATAACGGGAGTCGCCTCGTTGAACGGCGCAGTTCATAAAGTAATGCCAGATAGGAACGAAGTGGTCACCTTTAGTTGTATAGCGTTGGGGACAAGAGGTGAAATTGAAATTGAAAATGCCAATGCTGGTCATGTAAATTCATTTCTTAAAAAAACGAAAGAGGCAGGTGGGTATGTGAATAAAAAAGGCGAAAAATTGAAGATTGCTTATAAAGGCGCGTTAAAATCTACCAATGTTACTACTGGGCCTTTTCCAGGATTTATGACCGATTGGCAAAGCCTTTGGACGGCTCTTATGACCCAAGCAAACGGACAATCAATTATTCACGAGACTATTTTCGAAAGCAGATTTGTATACGTCCCCTATTTAGAAAAAATGGGAGCTGAGATCGAACTTTTTAGACCATCAGTTGTCGATCCTGAAAAAAGTTACAATTTTGAATGGAATGAAGAAACAGCGAAGCTTCTCCATGCAGCCAAGATATTCGGACCAAGGAATCTTCATGGTAGCAAACTAGAAGTTACGGATATAAGGTCCGGAGCGACTTTAGTATTCGCGGCATTGATGGCCGAGGGGAAAAGCGAAATAGCTGGGGTTGAACATATTGAAAGAGGTTATGAAGATCTTGAGGGTAGATTGGAGCGGCTTGGGGCAAAAATAATGAGGAAGGAAGATTGATGGCTTTAGAACGATTGGCTTGGTGTGAAATCTCAAAAGAAATACTAAGTAGCAATATAAAACAAATTCAGCAGTTCGTTGGTCCAAAAGTAGTCATAATGGCGGTGGTAAAAGCTAATGCATACGGCCATGGAGCGGTTGAGACTTCAAATATCGCGCTTGAGGCAGGGGCAAAAGTACTTGGAGTTTCTTCATTTGGCGAAGCAAAACAATTACGGGAAGCAGGTATCAAAGCGCCGATAGTTATTTTAGGTTTTACTCCAGCCGAAAATTATCTGGATATGGTGCGTAATGATCTGACCGTCACGATCCGTAGTCTCGATGTTGCTCGTGCCCTGTCCTCGGCGGCTCGCCGGGAGGATAAAATTGTCAAGGTGTGGATAAAAGTAGATACGGGGATGCATAGACTTGGGTTAAACCCCGGCGAAGTTCTTTATTTTGTGAAAAAAGTACAAAACCTACCTAACCTTTACGTAACAGGAGTATTTACCCATCTCGCGCAGGCGGATAGCGTCGATCTTGATTTTAGCAAGAAACAAGTCGCCTCGTTCAAAAGTCTACTTGATGAGTTGGAGAAAGAAGGTATTAATATTCCACTGCGTTCCGTGGCAAATTCGGCGGCGACATTTAAAATGCCAGATTCGCACTTTGATTTGGTACGAATCGGGATAGCTATGTATGGGCTAAAACCAGCAAAAAATTTCGATTATGGTGTGCCTCTTCTGCCGGCTCTCAACTTCAAGACGGAAATCACCCAACTGATAGAAATTGGTAAAGGAGAAACTGTTGGGTATGGCAGAGAGTTTAAAGCAAACCGCCCTACTCTAGTAGCTACACTTGCTGTTGGTTATGGCGATGGTTTTCGTCGGGGTCCGAAAAATTGGGGTGAGGTTTTGATTAAAGGACAAAAAGCCCCATTAATCGGCCGGGTGTCGATGGATCAATCGGCTGTAGATGTAACAGACCTTAAAGGGGATATTCGGCGTGGAGAAGAGGTGGTTTTGATAGGCGAAAGTGGCCATGACAAGCTAGCTGCCGAAGAAGTAGCCGAGAATCTAGGAACGATTTCTTATGAGGTCGTCTCAGCAATTTCTGCCCGTGTGCCTAGGATTTACACATGAAAAAAATTCGAGTGGGAATAATATTTGGCGGTAGGAGCGGCGAGCATGAGGTTTCTATTATTTCGGCTCAGTCGGTAATCAACGCCCTTGATAAGACAAAATATGAAGCAGTACCTATCTTCATTAATAAAAAAGGACAGTGGCTGCTTGGTGTTGAGCACGTTTATTTACCAGCTGATCCTACTAAAAATAAATTAATTACTCTAGAAAAACCTACCACCGCGCAAAAAACACTTGATGTAATTTTCCCGGTTTTACACGGAACTTTTGGGGAAGATGGGTCAGTTCAAGGATTGTTGGAACTTTCAGCAGTTGCTTACGTTGGGGCTGGAATCGCCGCATCTGCAGTTGGTATGGACAAGGCCGCGATGAAAAAAATTTTCACATCGGTAGGTTTGCCAATAACAAAACACCTTATTTTTCTTCGGAAACAAGTCGAAAATAATATTGGAGTTGTAGTTGATGAGATCGAGAAGGAAATAAGTTATCCAATTTTTGTCAAACCTGTAAATTTGGGATCTAGTGTTGGTATCACCAAAGCTCACAGCAGAAAAGAGCTGACTGATGGATTAACTATTGCCAGCGAATATGATCGTAAAGTCATCGTTGAGCAGGGGGTAGATAAAGCTCGCGAGATCGAGGTAGCGGTACTTGGAAATGATGACCCAAAAGCTAGTATTTGTGGTGAAGTAGTTCCGTCAAAAGAATTTTATGACTACGAAGATAAATATATTTTAGGGAAAGCAAAACTGCTAATACCAGCTCCTATTCCAGAAAAACTTTCGGAAAAAATCAGAAAAATGGCGATAGATGCATTCAAATCTATTGATTGTGCTGGGATGGCGAGGGTGGATTTTCTTATCGACCCAAAAACAAATAGGATTTTTGTTGACGAAATAAACACAATACCAGGGTTCACTTCAATAAGTATGTACCCAAAACTTTGGGGAGCAACCGGCCTGCCATACAATAAATTGATTGATAGAGTAATCCAACTTGCACTTGAGAGATATAATGATAAAAAATCAAACACAACAAATTTTCCTGCCAAATTGTTAAAATGATCAATATTTTCAAGAGTCTTTTTCACAACTTACGTCGAGTCGTAGCCAGAGGTTGGCTGCTTTTTCATCGAAACGTAGAAATCATTGGGATAACTGGTAGCTACGGGAAGACCAACACGACCAACGCAATATCGACGGTTCTAGCTGAAAAATTTAAAGTTCTCCAAACAGATACAAATCTTGATACCCGTTTTAATATTCCGATTACCGTGTTGAAACTAGGCGAACACCAAAAACTTATCTTGGAATACGGTGTCGATAAACCTGGGGAAATGGATTATCATCTTTTTGTCACTAAACCAAAGATAGCTGTTATCACTGGTATTACTCCCGTTCACGCTGATAGAAGTCACTTTGGCTCATTAGAAAATATCGTCAAAGAAAAAAGCAAATTAGCCGCATCTGTACCGGAGAATGGTTGGGTTATCATCAACTGGGATGATCAACTCTCTAGACAAATCGGCGAAGTAGTAAGGGGTAAAACGATATTTTTTGGAAGGAATAGATATCACTGCCAGTTTTGGGCTTCTCATATAAAAACCAACTTTAACGGGACTACGTTTAAATTTCACCTAAGAAACTCAAGTCATATTGTAAGGATTCCACTGATAGGGCGGCATCATGTCAATACGGCCATGGCAGCAGCGGTAGTAGGTATACTTTCAGGGATGAAGTGGAGAGAAATAAAATCTGGATTATCAAAATTGGCCCCTCTTGAAGGTAGAGGTAATATCGAACCTGGGCCCAAGGACAGCGTCATTTTAAACGATTCTCGTCGTTCCAATCCAGCTTCAGCTGTTGCGGGAATACAAACACTGGCGGATCTTCACGCAAAAAGGAAAATTGCGGTGATAGGTGAAATGGGTGAGCTGGGTAAGTATGAAGAAGAAGGACACCGTGCTGTTGGCCACAAAGCAGCCCTTTCAAAACCAGATTACCTAATTTGTGTTGGACCAGCTACTAAATACACCGCCGAAGAAGCGAGAAAAGGTATGAGAAAGAGTCAAGTCATTTGGGTGAGAGATGTGTTTGAAGCCGCTGGTATTTTATCTGGGATACTACGAAAAGGCGACCTGTGGTATCTAAAAGGGTCGCTCCTTAAGCATCTCGAAAGAATCCCCCTCATTATTGAAGGCAAAGACGTTGATCCCGACGAAATCGCTTCTAGTCGATACGAAATTTACCGCTAAGTTGCTTGCTAGACTCTCTAGTGGTAGAATTACACCCATCTTATGGTTAAACTACTGGGGATTTTATTAGTCTCATTTGCGGCCACTTTGGCGGTGGCCATTCCTTTTATTGATGCCCTTTACCGCCTGAAATTTCAACGCCAAAGGGAAGCTCAAAAAGATATTTTTGGACGATTTACCTCGATTGTCAACCGATTACATGGCTGGAAGGTAGGAACGCCAAATGCTGGGGGAATTTTAATCATTGTAGTTACAATAGTTTTTTCGGCTCTTTTTTACAAAATAACCCTATTTTCCTTAAACTGGACTGCATATATTCTATATTTTACGTTGGTTAGTTTTGGAATTTTGGGTCTTTACGACGATTTAAGAAAGTTCTATGGCTTCCAACAAACTGGCGCATGGGGGTTGAGACTTCGATACAAAGTATTACTTCAACTAATCATCTCGTTTTTAATTGGCTATCTTTTGTACACAAAAGTGGGTTTGTCGTCAGTTCATGTTCCAATTTTTGATTTAGATATTGTACTTGGAAGTTGGTATGTACTTTGGTCAGCTATCGTGATATTTGCTACTACGAATGCGGTAAACATCACCGATGGTTTGGATGGTCTAGCAACCGGTTTGACCATCTTTACCCTCTCGGCTTTTTGGTTCCTTTCGGCCCAGACAAATTTAGGTGACGTGACGTTGTTTATTGCTGTAATTGTAGGGTCGCTACTCGCCTTTCTTTATTTCAATATTTATCCGGCCCGTGTTTGGCTTGGTGATACGGGCGCACTTTCGATTGGTGCAATGTTGGCTGTTATTGCTTTGATAATCGACGCTAGTTTGGTGTTACCATTCGTAGGTTTGGTGTTCGTTATGGAGGCGGCTAGCTCTTTGTCTCAGATGTTTACAAAAGGCGTCTTTCATAAAAAAATATTTTTGGCTGCGCCTCTTCACCATCATTTAGAAGCTAAGGGCTGGGACGAGACCAAAGTGACGATGAGGTTTTGGCTAGCTGGCGCAGTTTCGGTTTTTGTGGGACTTTTCATCGCTTTGCTGTAAAATCTCCTTATGGATCTAAAGAATAAAAAAATTGCAGTTATCGGAGCGGGTATCGAAGGAATTTCTACAGTAAATTATTTATCCAAAAAAGGAGCGGAGGTATTTTTACTGGATAAAAAAAATAAGAGTGAGATCGATAAAGAAACATTGGCTAAAATCTATGAACTTTCCGTAAAAACTGGGTTTGGTAAGAACTATCTTAACAGTCTTTCAAGTTTTGATGTTATTTTTCGTTCTCCAGGAGTTCGTCCTGACTTACCACAACTAAGCGAAGCAAAAGATTTTGGAGTCGAGGTCACTTCACAGACGAAACTCTTCTTCGATTTATGCAACGCACCAATTGTCGGGGTTACTGGTACAAAAGGAAAAGGAACTACTTCGACACTTATCTATGAAATACTGAAATCCGCCGGAAAAAAACCATTTCTTGGAGGAAATATTGGCAACCCTCCTCTAGATTTTATTGAAAGGGTAACTAGCGATTCGATTGTCGTATTGGAATTATCGAGTTTTCAGCTGATAGATCTTGAAAAAAGTCCGCATATTGCCGTAGTGCTGATGGTTACTAGTGAGCATTTGGATTGGCACGAGAACACAAAGGAATACATAAAAGCAAAAGAATCAGTAATTAAATACCAAGATGAAGATGATTTTGTTGTTATCAATCGAGATTACGCAAACTCGAAAAGATTAGGCGAAAGATCAAAAGCTACTAAATATTACCTTTCAACTAAAGAAAAAGTTGATAAAGGTGCCTACATAGACCACGATTTTATCGTTTCCGTTACAGATGGTTGGACCACAATAGCCAGTGTTGACGAAATTCAGATACCTGGTACGCACAATTTGCAGAATATTGCTGCTGCAGTTGCAGTAGCTGGAGTATTGGAAGTCCCATCGGAAAAAGTTGCTCAAGCCGTAAAATCTTTTAGAGGTCTTCCCCATCGGTTGGAGTTTGTTGCGAGGGTAGATGGAGTAGCCTACTACAACGATTCTGCTTCAACAATACCGGAAACAACCGTAGCGGCAATAAATGCCTTCAAAGAACCGAAAGTAGTTATTCTTGGTGGTGCGAGTAAGCACTCGGATTTTGCGGGGCTTGGTGAAAAAATCGTAAAAAGTAATGTCAAGGCAGTGATTTTAATCGGTGAAGAAGCAGAAAAGATCAGAAAAGCAATACTCTCTGTTGGAGAGTTTTCCGGCCGAATCATTGAAGGTTTGACTAACATGGAAGATATAATTCAGAAAGCAAAAAAATTATCAAAACCTGGTGATGTTGTTCTTCTTTCTCCAGCTTGCGCTTCTTTTGGCATGTTCAAAAACTACTTAGACCGCGGAGATCAATTCAAAGAAGCGATAAAACCCTTGTATAAATAATTTTTCTTACTATATTAATAGATAGTAATATAGTTAATCTAAGTCAATTGAATCCGAAATTCGCTCTATTGTATAATCAAGGGCGATACAAACTACCCATCCTTCGATTAGCCGCATTTAGGCGACTGCTTGGGATAGGCACGTTATTCGGGCTATGGTTAAAACTACTAAGGTTCAGGTTCATAGACCAGATTTTATTCTCTTAGGAACAGTAGTCGCATTAATTATATTTGGATTATTAATGGTATACAATGCTTCGCCTGTTACTAGTTTACGTGATTTTGGAGACCCTCTGCATCTCATTCGCTTTCAAGCAATTTGGGCTGGGGTTGGATTAGTTTTAGGGTTTATAGTATTTAAAATACCTTACTCTTTTTGGCAAAAAATAGCTCCAATCGTAATAATTTTTGCGATTGTTCTTTTGATATCAGTTTTTATACCGGGTTTCGGAGCAAAAATATATGGTGCTCAGAGGTGGCTTCGAATTGGCCTTTTTGGTATACAGCCAGCCGAGTTTGCCAAACTTGCTTACATAATATACTTAAGTGCTTTTCTTTCTAAAAAGATAAAACTTACGCCTTTTTTATTGATTACGATTCTAATGACCGCAATAGTACTTGTCCAAAAGGATATGGGTACAACCATTATTATTACCGTCATTGGACTTAGCCTTTATTTCATTGCCGGTGGTGTTCTTTGGCATATTCTAGCTTTGTTGCCAATACTAATTACGGCTACATCTATCTTGATCCTCACCTCTACTTACCGTAAGGCAAGATTACTGGCATTTCTAAATCCTGATCTTGATCCGGGCGGAATCACTTATCATATCAGTCAGGCCTTGATAGCTCTTGGTTCCGGAGGGCTTTTTGGTGTAGGTTTGGGTGAATCTAGACAAAAATATGGATTTATCCCAGAAGTAGCCACCGACTCAATATTTACAGTCGTCGGTAACGAGCTGGGATTTATCGGATCTGTGGTACTATTGTCGGCGTTTATGTTGATAATTTATCGTGGTTTCAAAATTGCCACTTTAGCTCCTGATAAATTCTCATATTTAGTAGCGGTAGGTATAACTATTTGGATAGGGGTCCAATCTTTCCTGAATATCGCCGGTTTGTCAGCTGTGTTACCACTGACTGGAGTTCCGCTGCCGTTTATTTCCTACGGCGGTAGTTCTTTGGTCTCGATTATTTTAGCGGTGGCTATCCTTTTAAACATCTCCCGTTATACGAAGTCCAAAGCTTAATATTTTGAATAGTAATTTGAAACCACGATATTATTTGGGTTATAATCTTTGTTTACGGCTCTATCGCTAGTTGGAAGTAATAAATAACTAACAAAATACACATGAAAATAGCAATTTGTGGAGGGCACCTTACTCCAGCACTTGCCGTAATCGGAGAATTGAAAAGAAGAGGTGTAAGCGATATTTTTTATATCGGCCGTTCTAAAACTATGGAAGGTGATTCGACACCAAGTGCTGAGGCTACAATAATCCCAAGTTTGAAAATAAAATTTTACCCCATACCAGTCGGAAGATTACAAAGGAAATTCACCCGCTACACTATACCAAGTTTATTAAAGGCACCCGTTGGAGTTGGTGCTTCGTTGTTGGTATTAAGTCAAGAAAGACCGGACCTTGTGATTTCATTTGGTAGTTATGTGGCCTTGCCGATAGTGATTGCTGCCTGGATCCTTGGGATACCATCAATAACCCACGAGCAGACAGTAAAGGGGGGATTAGCGAACCGAATAATTTCTCGATTCGTTAGGAAAATTGCTATTTCCTGGCCAGATTCGCAAGAATTCTTTCCTAAAGATAAAACTATCTTAACCGGTAATCCTATTCGCCGGGAAATATTAAAACTAAAAAGGAAAAGAACAAGCAACCCGCTGATTTTTATTACGGGTGGAAATCAGGGTGCTCATTCTATCAACGAAGCGGTGTTGGAGACCATCGAAGCACTTCTTCAAAAATATGAAGTCGTGCACCAGACCGGTAGCTCCGAAAGGTTTCGAGATTACGAAATGCTGACAGCCCGGATTTCTCAGCTGCCGAGAAGATTACAAAGAAGATATCAAGCGGTTAAATGGCTGAACAGCGACGAACTTGCCCAAATCTATTCAAAGGCCACCTTGGTAGTTGGTCGTTCCGGAGCAAACACCGTCAGTGAAGTCGCCGCCATAGGTATACCAGCAATATTTATTCCGCTTCCTTGGGCGGGAGCAAAAGAACAAGAAAAAAACGCTCAAATGCTGGCTAATATGGAGGCGGCAATTATTCTAACTCAGGATCGTCTAACTCCAAGAAGGTTACTTTCAGCTATCAATTCCATGATTATTAATATTGCCAAGTACAAAAAAGAAGCCAGAGAAGCAAAAAAGCTGGTTAATCCCAACGCGGCAAAGATATTTGTAGATGAATCTTTAAAACTAGCTCACAAAGACAATGAGGCCTAAACCATTCGCGCCCAAAGATATCGCTCCAAAAATTCACACGAAAAAAAGAAAGTGGCGGCTAGCAATAGAGGTCATATTTATTGTGGTCATTTCGATAGGGAGTTTGTTTACCCTTTTGCGATTCAACGATATTTCGATAGATCAAACAATTGAAAATATAGGCAAATCGTTGCGTTTGCAAAGACAACCCTCTTTGGTGAGCGAAGGCGTACCTATTGAAGAACAAATCAGGCAGCTCATTGATAAGAAAGTATTAAATATCGTTTCGATCGAAAAATCCGACAAAGGATTCATTACAATTTGGTCAAAAGAAAGGATCAAAGTGATTCTTTCGAGTGATTCAGACTTGGAAGTGCAGGCTAAGACTTTACAAAACGTTCTATCCAAAGCTAAAATAGAAGGTAAGAGTGTTTCTCTGGTGGATTTTCGATTTGAAAAATTGGTGGTCAGATATAACCGCTAACTTTCTTTTTCGAATTCGTTTGAGATTACTATTATAAGCGCTTTATATTTGAAAAGAGGATATTGTGGCTAGAGAGAAAATAATCGTTGGTATCGATGTTGGTTCCGCAAAGGTTACTACTTTGATTGCTAGTTCCTCAGAGAGTGGTATCATCGTAATTGGAGTTTCTACCGTCCCTTCGAAGGGTATAAGAAAGGGACAAGTAGTCGACATTGATGAAGCCGTTAGCGCTATTTCCGAAAGTTTAGAAGCGGCTGAGCGGATGGCAGGAGTGTCAGTTTCTTCTTGTTTTGTAAGTGTTAGTGGTGTGCACATTTCTTCGGTAAATTCCCGTGGAGTAGTAGCAGTGGCTGGTGGTGAAAACGAAATTGCCGACGATGACGTACGTAGAGTGGTGGAGGCGGCTCAAGCAATTTCTACCCCTTCATCTAGAGAAATAATCCACGTCATACCTCGCGACTACATAGTTGATTCGCAAGAAGGCGTAAAAGATCCGGTTGGAATGACGGGAGTACGGTTGGAAGTCGAGACCCACATAATCACGGGAGCGACTACTTCGCTGCGAAATCTAGTTAAATGTATCCAACACGTGGGTATTGATGTGGAGGGGTTAGTTTTTTCCGGTTTAGCGGGCGCAGAAAGTACCCTCACAGATACAGAGAGAGAACTCGGAGTGGCGCTTATCGATATGGGTGGTGGTACTACAGATGTGGCCCTTTTTGTCGATGGTTCTATCGCTCATTCGGCAGTAATCCCTATTGGTGGTAAAAATATAACGAACGATTTAGCAATCGGTCTACGAAGCTCACTTGAAAGCGCCGAAAAGATTAAATTAGCCCTGATGTCCAAGGAAAGAGTTTTAGAAAGAGAGGCAGAAGCAGAAGATAAGGAAAAAGAGCAAAAGAAATCTGGGGAAATCGATACTTCAAAATTAGACATATCGGAAAATCTTGGTACTTTGACAAAAAAGACTTTAACAGATGGAATAATCAAACCTCGACTTACCGAAATTTTTACCTTGATTGGTATGGAAATCAAGAGAGCAGGATTTGCTGGGGTGCTGCCGTCTGGTTTGGTAATTACAGGTGGGGCAGCAGATACTATCAACTTATCACAAATTGGTAAGGAGGTTTTGCGAATGCCGGTGAGAGTAGCCCAGCCAAAAGGTGTTAGTGGGTTGATTGATGAGATAAGCGCGCCAGCTTATGCAAATAGCGTTGGTTTACTACTCTTTGGCGAGAAGGTATCAGTTTCGTCCTCAAGAGTGGGTCTGTCTCTTCCCAGAAGCAAAAACTTCGTTACTTTGTTGAAAAAAATAACCGGCTGGTTGCGGAGCTTAATGCCTTAAATCCTAACCCAAATTTTCGTGAAAATTGTAAGAAACGAGAATTGACAAAAATGGCTATTTACTGTACTCTGAAATAGTTAGACCCCTTTTTTTGCAGGGCAGGGCTTATGTTAATAAAACCAGAAGTCAATAGATTTGCTAAGATAAAGGTTATAGGCGTCGGTGGCGCTGGTTGTAATGCCCTCAATTCGATGATTTCTCTTCAGCAGATTCAGGGAGTAGATTTTGTGGGAGTAAATTCTGATGCACAGGCACTACTTACCTGCTTAGCTCCGACAAAAGTGCAAATAGGCGATCAATTGACCAAGGGGTTAGGTAGCGGCGGCGACCCAGATATTGGTCGAAAGGCAGCCGAAGAAAGCACTGAGAAGCTTCAAGAACTAGTAAAAGATGCTGATATGGTTTTTGTAACCGCTGGAATGGGTGGAGGTACCGGTACAGGCGCAGGACCTATTTTAGCTAATATTACCAGAAAAAGCGGCGCACTTACCGTAGCCGTTGTAACCAAACCATTTACTTTTGAAGGGGCGCATCGAAAGCTTGTAGCCGAAGATGGGGTAGAGTCGCTTAAAGATAAAGTCGACACTATGATCGTAATTCCAAATCAGAGGTTACTCGATGTAGTGGATAAAAAGATGAGCTTGCTAGAAGCATTTAAAGTAGCCGATTCTGTTCTAGGACAGGGTGTACAGGGAATTTCCGATATCATTGTTCTTCCTGGACTCATTAACGTAGATTTTGCAGACGTTCGTTCGATAATGACGAGTGCGGGTAGCTCCTTGATGGGGATCGGATTTGGTTCTGGAGATGGTAGAGCCACAACCGCCGCTAGAGCGGCGATTGCCTCACCGCTTCTAGAAGTTTCAATAGAGGGTGCAAAGGGAATTCTCTTCAATATTACAGGAGGCCAGGACGTTTCTATGTTCGAGGTGGACGAAGCGGCTAAGATTATCTCTTCCGCCGCAGATAGCGATGCCAACATCATCTTTGGCGCTACTATTGATGAATCTATGGCTGATCAAATAAAGATCACTGTGATCGCCACTGGTTTTTCTGACGATAAGGTCAGAGCAGTCGAAACAAAAGAAGCTCTAGATTCTCTTCCAGATGTTGCTACTATCGAAGAAGGCAACGGCGCTTCCGACGGTGGCGAAGGCACTGACCAATATGATGTTCCGGCCTTTATGCGGCAACGTTGAAAAAACATATTGACAATTAACAACCCAATATATATATTTATGGTGGGCCCCAAAATCCCGATGAAATCGGGACTCCCCGAGGGGCTTTTTTTAATGCGAAGACGCGTTTTCTCTTAGAGTTCGAAAATGGCTAAAAGGGCAGGTCCAAAATATATCTTTGTTTCAGGTGGTGTGATTTCCGGAATCGGGAAAGGTGTTGCCACCTCTTCGATCGCCCTTCTTTTGAAGTCTAGGGGGTATTTGGTTACGGCGATAAAGGCCGATCCATATCTCAATGTCGATGCCGGAACTCTCAATCCTATCGAACACGGTGAAGTTTTTGTTCTCGATGATGGAATGGAGTGTGATCAAGACCTAGGAAATTATGAGAGATTCCTTGATCAAAGCCTCAACTCTACAAATTACATGACCACAGGCCAAATCTTCAAAACAATAATCGAAAAAGAAAGATCTTTAGGTTACGATGGGAGGACTGTTGAGTTTTTTCAAGACCCACCGAGGGAAATAATTGAGAAAATACGTAACTGTGCCGAAACCAACAAGGCAGATATTGTCGTGTTTGAGGTAGGTGGAACGGTGGGCGAATATCAAAACTTACTATTCCTTGAAGCAAGTCGCCTTCTCAAACTAGAACAACCAGAAGATGTTCTTAATGTTCATGTCACGTATTTACCAGTTCCACCATCTCTAGGGGAAATGAAATCAAAACCAGCCCAGATGTCAATTTTGCAGCTAACTTCAGCTGGTATTTCCGCAGATGTGATTTTGGCCAGGTCAAATTTTCCAGTAGATGAAAAAAGAAAAGGAAAAATCGCGCTATCGTGTGGTCTGAATAAAGAAGATATTATCTCGGCTCCAGATGTTGAAAGTGTGTATCAGGCACCTATTAATTTTGAGAGGGAAAAACTTTCCGACAAGTTACTCAAAAAGCTTGGTCTTTCACCTAGAACAAATGATCTTACGATTTGGAGTCAAATGGCTAGTAGAGTAATAAATGCAAAATCTACTGTAAGGATTGCGATGGTAGGTAAGTATTTTGCTACTGGCGATTTTACTCTTTCAGATGCGTACTTGTCGGTAATTGAATCGATTAAACACGCTGCGGCAAAGATCGACGTAAAGGCAAAACTCTCGTGGATAGATTCAGCTCAAATTGAAAAGGAAGGCCCAAAGTTACTAGCTGATTATGATGGGATCATTGTACCTGGAGGTTTTGGTACAAGAGACGTCGAAGGGATTATCTCGGCTATTAGATTTGCTCGCGAAAATAAAGTTCCTTATTTTGGTCTTTGCTACGGATTACAGTTAGCGACAGTGGAATTTGCTAGAAATGTGGCCAATATGCTCAAAGCTCACACTACTGAGATAAATAGCCAAACACCCTATCCGGTTATAGATATTATGCCTGAGCAAGAGAAGCTTTTGATCGGTCGCGAGTATGGTGGGACAATGAGGTTGGGGGCGTTTCCAGCAAAACTGAAAAACGATTCTCTAGCTAGAAAAGCGTATGGGGAAGAGATAATTAGTGAGAGGCATAGACATCGTTCCGAATTTAATAATAAATACAGAGACAAGTTGGAAAAGGCTGGGTTACTAATTT
>Ga0154790_109_pt7 | contig 16879 bp, 20 predicted proteins | sample Rifle2008BG16ft_FD_105798 | JGI IMG/M metagenome (GOLD analysis project Ga0154790, IMG submission 105798) | Candidatus Woykebacteria bacterium RBG_16_43_9 | reverse complement strand
TGGCAACTTCCCACTACGCGAGCTGGTTCGAGTGAACCTTGAGCAGTGGGATCCAGAAGACTGTCAGGCTTGCATCGAACAGATACCGATGAACACCTCGGTAGGTCATGGCAAGGAATGGGTCGAACAATATCCCGATCCTACCCAATGGCCTGCGTTCGTCAAGGCTAACCAACCGTAGCGGAAGTAATAAGAGCGATCGATTCTGACGCCGCACAGGTTTATCTTGTGCGGTGTTTTCGTTTGCGCCCCAACGTAATATAATTAAGCTGGTTATGACGAAAAAGTTTAGCAATAAAGAGGTAGCGACTTTGCTTAGAAACGTTTCGGCTGCTTATCAAGTCAAAGGAGGGGCTAATTACTTCCAAATCCGGGCTTATGATATGGCTGCAGACGCAATTGAACACGCTAGTAGTGATGTTCGAGCGCTTTGGGAAAGCGGGCAACTGGATCAAATACCTGGAATAGGGACCAATATAGCCAATTATTTGGATGAACTTTTTACTACTGGTAAGGTAGAGCATTTTAAAAAAACTTTCGAAAAAATTCCAAAATCGATGTTTGAATTACTCAAAGTTTCAGGAGTGGGACCAAAAACTGCGCATAAACTAGCCAAATCTAGAGTAAAAAATATTGCCGATCTTGAGAAAAAAATTAAAAATAAGGAACTACTAAAAAAAGGTTTCAAAGAAAAACCTCTTGAAAATATTTTGCAGGGAATAGAAGAATTTAAACGAAAGTCAGATAGGATTCTACTCCCGATTGCTGGGGAAATAGCAAAACAAGTCCTAGAACACTTAAGAAAGCACAAAGCTGTTATAGCTGCGGATCCGCTGGGAAGCTTACGAAGAAGAGTGGCTACTGTTGGCGATGTTGATCTATCAGTAGCTTCAAACAACCCAAAAGAAGCCATTGAACACTTCAAAAAATTTCCGGGTACCGAGCGGGTTGTCGAATCTGGAGAACGGACCGCGACAATTACTGTTCGAGGCGGGATTCATGTAGATCTAATGGTTCAACCGCCGCAGCATTACGGATCACTGCTTCACCATTTCACAGGTTCAAAAAGTCATAATATCCATATGCGCGCTTTAGCAGGGGAAAAGGGCTATTCAATCTCAGAATACGGTATAAAAAAAATAAAAACTGACAAGGTCCGTCCTTGTCCAAAAGAGGAGGATGTTTATTCGTTACTTAGTATGCAGACACCGCCTCCAGAAATACGAGAGGATCAAGGTGAGATAGAGGCCGCTCTCAAAAATAAACTCCCCAAATTAATTAAGCTAGCTGACATCAAGGGAGATCTGCACACCCATTCCTTTTGGAGCGATGGTCAAGATTCAATTGCAGATATGGCTAAGGCAGCCGAGAAACTTGGAAGAGAGTATATTGCTTTGACCGACCATTCTTATCCTAGTTTAAGATTTGACCAGCGGCTAAAGCAAATAGAACAATATAATTACTCACAGAATAAAATAAGGGTAATTTCTGGACTCGAAGTTAACATAAATGCTGATTATAACTTGCAGGTTACAGACGAGATATTAGCCAAGCACGATATTGTTTTCGTGTCTATTCACACTAGTTTCAGACAATCAAAGGATGAAATGACGGATAGGATTATTAAAGCAATTGAAAACCCTCACGTAGATGTGTTTGCTCATCCTACGGGTAGACTTTTGCTAGAGAGAGAAGGTATCGATGCGGATTGGGAGAGGATTTTCAAGAAAGCTGCCGAGCTAGGAAAATTTCTAGAAATCGATGGTTACCCGAACAGACTTGATTTGCCAGATAACTTGGTGAGGGAAGCAAAAAAATTTGGTGTTAAGTTTACGATAGACACTGATTCGCACCAAACGCAGCATCTAAATTTAATGGAGTACGGAGTCTCGGTAGCTAGACGTGGCTGGGCAAAAAAAGAGGACATTATAAATACCTTGCCCTATTCGAAACTTAAAGATATACTAAACATCAAGAAATAATCGAAAGGAGGTGCTAAATATGGAGATAGTTTTAATCCTAATAGCGATTTTAGTAATATTGGCCGTTTTTGTCTTGGGCGTATACAACGGGCTGATCACTACCAGAAATAGAGTCAAGGAATCTTGGAGTGGAATTGACGTTCAATTAAAAAGACGCTCCAACCTTATTCCTAATCTTATCGAAACAGTAAAGGGTTATGCAAAACACGAAAAATCTGTCTTTGAAAACATCACCAAGGCTAGAAGTGCCCTTCTAGGCGCGGATACAGCTAAGGCCGCTGCTGAAGCGGACAATATGCTGACTGGAGCACTTAAGTCGTTATTTGCGGTTGTAGAAAATTATCCGGATCTGAAAGCTAGTGAAAATTTCAAAGAGTTGCAGAAAGAACTCTCTGATACGGAGACAAAAATTGCTGCCAGTCGACAGTTTTACAATTCGAATGTACTAGACTACAACACTAAGCTTCAGGTTTTTCCAAATGTGATAATCGCAAACACCTTTAGCTTTAAGCCCGAAGAATTCTTTGAAGCTGACGAAGCAGCAAAGGCGCCGGTGAAAGTCCAGTTTTAGGCTGCCCGACTCTTTTATCTGATGGCGGTCCCGACAATTTATAACCAAATCGATTCTAATAGGAGGAAGACCATTATTTTGATGGTAGGATTCTCTATTTTTATTATCGGCGTTGCCTACATTTTAGTTGTGGCGCTTGGATATGAAGGACCAGGGGCATTGGGTTTTGTCGGAATAATATTAATTATTTCCGGATTCGTAAATCTAGGTTCATATTATTGGTCCGATAAACTGGTTTTGGGTATGAGTGGAGCTAAGCCAATTGATAAAGAAAGCAATCGTGATCTGTATAGAATTGTGGAGAATTTGACGATAGCTTCAGGTACGCCAATGCCAAAAATTTATGTGATCGAAGACAGTGCGCCAAACGCTTTTGCAACTGGTCGCGATCCGAAACATGCAGCAATCGCCTTTACTACCGGTATTTTAAATCGCTTAGAAAAATTGGAGCTGGAAGGAGTGGCCGCTCATGAACTTTCTCACGTGCGAAATTATGATACAAGGTTGATGAGCATAGTGGTTATATTGTTAGGAACAGTTGCCCTTTTGGCCGATATCTTTTTCCGAAGTCTGTGGTGGGGAGGAGGCAATCGAGACCGTCGGGGTGGTGGAGCCTTAATTATTTTAGTAGGGGTCCTGGTGGCTATTTTGGCGCCGATTGCTGCTCAGTTGATAAAGTTTTCTGTTTCCCGAAGAAGAGAATTTTTAGCTGACTCGTCAGGGGTCTTATTAACAAGAAATCCGGAGGGTTTGGCAACTGCACTTTTGAAGATAAGCAACGATGCGACTCCCTCTCAGCACGCAAGCGCGGCCAATGCTCATCTATTTATAATTAATCCTTTTAAAGGTAAGCAAGCAAAAAGTTGGTTGGCAAATCTCTTCCGTACCCACCCACCGGTAGAAGAAAGGGTGAAGGCGTTGCGATCCTCGATTGGAACTAGCCTATGAAAAAGAAAATTTCTTTAGTGGAAGTAAGACATATCGCAAAATTGGCAAACCTACCATTGACAGAAGTTGAGTTAAAAAAATTTTCTGAACAACTATCCGAAGTGATCGATTACAATGTTTCCTTGCTTAAAAAGGTACCAACCCAGGGGGTTGAACCAACGGCTCATGTATCGGGGGTCAGTAATGTTCTACGGGCCGATGAGACAGAACCTGGACTAGCCGCGAATGAAGCCCTGCAGAATACAAAAAGTCAGTACAACGGGTTTTTTAAAGTAAAGGCGATTTTGGACCTGCCTGCCGGCAGGCAAGGGAAAGAATAAATGGATCTGACTAAATTCACAGTGAAAGAAGCCTCGCAATCTTTACAAAATAGGAAAGTAAGTTCCCAGGAATTGACGAGGGTAGTATTCACCCAAATAGAAAAGTTGGAACCAAAGCTAGATGCTTTTCTGACAATAACCAAAGAAACGGCCGAAAAGCAATCCCGAAAAATAGATAAATTGATCGCCGAGAACCAAAAAGTAAACCCTCTTGCCGGGATACCTATGGCGCTAAAGGATGTGATTGTTACTAAAGGTATCAAAACTACAGCAGGTTCAAAAATTCTTTCCGATTTTATTCCTCCTTATTCAGCTACGGTTTACGAGAAGCTTGAAAATTCCGGAGCTGTTTTAGTAGGAAAGACAAATTTAGATGAGTTTGCCATGGGAGGTTCAACTGAAAATTCAGCTTATAAACCGACAAAGAACCCGTGGGACAACTCTCGTGTTCCTGGAGGTAGTAGCGGGGGGTCGGCGGCTAGTGTAGCAGCCGACATGCTTTTTTACTCTTTAGGCTCGGACACAGGAGGGAGCATCCGCCAACCAGCAAGTTTTTGTGGAGTAGTTGGTATGAAACCTACATACGGAAGAGTAAGCCGATATGGTTTGATTGCAATGGCTTCTTCGCTTGATCAAGTTGGACCTATTACAAAAACTGTAGAAGACGCTGCTTTAGTGATGAATGTAATATCAGGTTACGACGCAAATGATGCCACAAGTGTAGAAAAGACAGTCCCAGATTATACAAGATTTCTTACCGGGAATATTAAAGGTGTGAGAATTGGTGCGCCGAAGGAATTTTTTGGGAAGGGAGTTGATAATCAGGTAAAAGAAACTATAACACGTGCGATTAAGCGTTTAGAAAACTTTGGAGCTCACGTAGTTGATTTGTCCCTGCCAAGGTTAGAAGAAGCGATAGCAGTATACTATCTCATCATGCCATCAGAGGTATCAGCAAATCTTGCAAGATATGATGGTGTTCGCTTTGGCAAGGCTAGAGAAAATTTTGGACCGGAGGTAAAGAGAAGAATAATGCTTGGTACTTATGCTCTCTCCTCAGGTTATTACGATGCGTATTATCTGAAAGCAGCAAAAGTGAGAACTTTAATTTCAAAGGAATTTCAAGAAACTTTTAAAAAGGTGGATGTAATAGTTGGCCCAACTTCTCCAGTTCTACCTTTCAAGTTAGGTGAAAGAGTCGACGATCCTTTGCAAATGTATCTCGCTGATATTTTGACTGTACCGACAAATCTGGCTGGGTTACCGGGAATATCGATTCCGTGTGGGTTAGCCCGCCTGCCATCGCCTGACGGCGAAGCCTCTGGCGGGCAGGTTTCTGGTTTACCGGTTGGTCTGCAAATTATCGCTAATCATTGGCAAGAGAAAAACATATTCAATGTGGCTCATGCTTACGAGCAAAATTTTCCTTTTACCCAAAAGCCTAAATTATGAGTACCATTAGAAGCTCGCACAGTGAAATATTAGCAAAACAAATATTAGACCATTACTTTGGAGGGTTTAGGAAACTCGATAACATAAGACCCGATTGGTTGGAAGGTCTAGAGATCGACCGCTTTTACCCTACTCTTGGGGTAGCCATAGAATTTCAAGGAGACCAGCACTCTAGGATCGTTCCAGGAATGCACCAGGGTCCAGGGGATTTTCGCAGGCAAATAGAAAACGATACAAAAAAGCAGCAATTGTTGGAAGGGAAAGGTATAAGGCTTTATCAAATTAATATTCTTGATCTTGATCGTTTTCGGGTGCGGAATTTAGCAAAGCGGATAGCAGAAGATGCAAAATCCTACACAAGATCCAAAAATAATTTAGAGGGATTATCAAAGCTAGGAAGAATACGATGGGATCAAGAACCAGACGAGAGATTGATGAAGCGGGCAGACGGGCTCTCAAAAGTTAGAAAAACATATTATCGACCAAGAAAAAAATCATGGTGGAGGAGGCTACTTCGCATTTAAAATGAATCAATACGACACTACTATTGGCTTGGAGATTCACGTTCAGTTAAAGACAAAATCGAAAATGTTTTGTCGTAGCTCCGCAGATTATTTTGGCTCGCCGCCCAACACTCACACCTGCCCAGTTTGTCTTGGTTTACCTGGGGCACTCCCGATTATAAATGAAGAAGCAATTAAGGCGGCGGCAAAATTTGCCCTTGGTCTAAACTGCAAAGTATCCTCCCAAAGTAAATTCGATAGAAAAAATTATTTTTATCCAGATCTGCCAAAGGGGTATCAAATATCCCAATTTGACTTACCAATTGGAATAGATGGCTGGGTGATGGTTGAAGGTAAAAGAATCCGGGTCAATCGCGCGCATCAAGAAGAAGATACCGGGAAATTAATCCATTCTAAAGTAGACGCTAAAAAAGTAAGCCTAGTAGATTTTAATCGCTCCGGAGTGCCCCTTATGGAGATCGTTTCTGAACCGGATATTGATAGTCCGCAGCAAGCAAGAGCATACGCCAAAACTATACATCAAATAGCCCGCTATTTGGAAGTAGCCGATGTCGATATGGAAAAAGCAGGAATGAGGTTTGATGCTAATATTTCGGTAAAGAAGAAAGGGGAAAAGAAACTTGGAGAAAAGGTTGAAATAAAAAATATCAATTCGTTCAGATTTCTGGAGAAAGCGCTCGCTTATGAAATAGAAAGACAAATAAGAGCTTTAGAATCCGGCGGTAAAATACATCAGGAGACAAGAGGGTGGGTCGAATCCAAAGGGGTAACGATCTCGCAAAGAATCAAAGAAACATCACCAGATTACCGGTATTTTCCAGAGCCAGATTTACCACCTTTGGTGTTTAAGGGTCCCCAGGTTGAGAAGTTAAAATCAGAATTGCCGGAGATGCCAGTGGAAAAGACGGAAAGATTCACATTTGAGTACGGATTGGGTAAAAAAACTGCTCAAAATTTGACAGAGGATAAATATCTTGCTCAATGGTACGAAGACGCCTTGGCAATTTATTCAAAAACCAAGGCTGATAAAGAGGAAAAATCCCGAATCCTCTCCAACTGGATCGCCGGAGAGATGTTCCGGAAACTAAAAGAGACATCTTCAGATATTCGATCTATTCCCGTAGAACCTGCCGGATTGGTAGAGCTTTTGGTTCTTTTGGAAAAAGGTGACATAACCCAAGTAACGGCCAAACAAGTATTTGCTCGCATGTTTGATACTGGAAAACCACCGAGTAAAATTATAAAGGAGGAAGGGCTTTCCCAAGTTTCCAAGAAAGAAGACTTGCATAAAATAATCCAGCAGATTGTCAGCACCAACCAACAAGCAGTTGAGGATTTTAGGAAAGGCAAAGAGGCGTCGTTTGGGTTTATAATTGGGCAAGTGATGCGTAAAACCCAAGGTAAGGCAAATCCAAAAGTGGTGGCGGAACTATTGAAAAAGGAATTATCCCATGGAAACTGAAACCAAAGTAAATTTTGATGTTATAAGATCCGACGAAGATGTTTCACGAATATTGCCGGAAATAGAGGTGGTACCGATAATCGGTATAGATACGGAAGGAACTAAATTCGATCCGTTTACGGCCAAATTACTTCTTCTCCAAATTTCGACCAAAGAAAAATCTTATGTGTTTGATTGCACTAAAGTCGATATATCCCCGCTAAAACATATACTTGAAGCTGAAAGGCCGCTCAAAGTGGTCCAAAATGCGAAATTCGATTATTCCCTCCTAAAAGTACAATCTGGGATAAAGCTAGGTAACATTTTCGATACGATGCTGGCAGAAAGAATTTTGACCTGTGGTATCTCAAGAGAAATTTCGCTGAAAACATTGGCGGAAAAATACCTCGGCATGAAAATAGATAAAACAATTCGAGAAGATTTCTACCAACCGACAAGTCCAGTGCTCAGGGGTAAATTTACTGAGGGGCAGCTAGAATACGCGGCCAGGGATGCTTGGGTACTCATCCGAATATTCGAAAAGCAGTACCAACAGCTGCGAGAAGAAGGGCTGATTGAAACCGCGAAACTAGAATTTGCAATTGTCCCAGTGGTAGCTGAAATGGAATTGCGAGGGTCACTCATTGACAAAGAAAAATGGCGTTCTCACATTGCGGAGCTAGAAAAAAAGAGAGATCAAATCAGCAAAGAGATTCAAGGTGATATTAGACACCTTGCTCCATATTCACAAGTCGATCTCTTTGGAAACGAAAGTGATACGGTAAATCTCGATAGCCCCATCCAGCTTTTACAAGTTTTCAAGAAGCTTGGGGAGGATCTACCAAACACTTCCGAGATAACACTAAAGAAATCTACCCATCCACTGGCAAAAAAAACATTGGAGTATAGAGCCTACGAAAAAATGATTACCTCTTTTGGCGAGACCATCTTGGAAAAAATTAACCCAGTTACTGGTAGACTCCATCCAGACTTTATCCAACTCGGAGCCGATACGGGAAGATTCGCATGTAACAATCCAAATCTGCAGCAGATACCGGCTGATTCTGGGTTTAGAAGTTGTTTTATAGCAACGCCAGGTTATAAACTGATCACTGCGGATTATTCACAGATTGAGCTGCGTATCATGGCCGAGGTTTCTGAGGATCCCGCATTTTTGAAGGCCTTTACCCAGGATCTGGATCTCCATTCCCTTACTGCAAGTCAAATGTTTAGAGTACCACTGGAAAAAGTTGGCAAGGACAAAAGGTTTCAAGCCAAATCAATTAATTTCGGGCTAATGTACGGTCGCGGGCCGGTCTCTTTAAGCGGTCAAATCGGTTTGTCGGTTGACGAATCTAAAAAACTCCTGGACGTTTATTTTTCTAGCTATAAAAAGGTAAAAAGATGGCTCGATAACGTTGGTAGGGCGGCAATTAGAGATGGGGAGGTAAGGACCCTTGGGGGTCGCCGGAGGATGTTTACAATTCCCGAGAGGGTACATCCCGAATACGATAAATTAGTATCCGCAGTGGAAAGGCAAGGTAAAAACATGCCGATTCAAGGTACCAGCGCCGATATTACCAAATATGCTTTAGCTTATATTTATGATGATATTAGGAAAAAAAAATTGGACGCTTATTTGATTCACACAGTTCACGATGAAATCGTGGCTGAAGCAAGAGAAGATATAGCAGAGGACGTGGCTAAAATCATCGAGGAGCAGATGATAAAAGCGGGTAGAAAACTGCTAAATAAAGTTCGGGTAAAAGTAGACGTTCATATCTCTGACTGTTGGGAAAAAGGATAACTGCCATGTTTTTAGGTTCAGAAGAGCATTTTGATCATATTGGAAAATTTGTACTAAAACTTGTATATCCTCACGAACACAACAATCACCGTCCTTGGGCGTTGCAAAGCGGTGGTATCACTGTTTTTCTAGTAGTTTTGATGTTTTCACAGGTGATAGTGAACCTCACAACTCATAGCGGCGGGGTGCTTGGGTTTGCAACGAATATCTCGGTATCCGAGGTAGTAAATCTTACCAACGCAGAAAGAACTTCCAACGGTCTCTCTACTTTGAAGATAAATAATGATTTGAATAAAGGCGCTCAGTTGAAAGCGAAAGATATGTTCGAAGACGATTATTGGGCTCATTTTGCACCAGATGGTACGTCACCATGGTATTTTTTTGGGCTTGTAAACTACAAATACACTTGGGCAGGTGAAAATCTTGCTCGTGATTTCGCGACATCAGGTGGGGTTGTAGCAGCTTGGATGGCGAGTAAGGCTGGACATAGAGAAAATCTTTTGAATCCTAACTTTACTGAAATAGGTGTGGCCGTGGTGGACGGTAACTTACAGGGTGAGGACACTACCTTGGTCGTTCAGCTTTTTGGTAGGCCAGCGGTTATTGCGGCGGTCCCCGCAGAAACTCAAGGTAGCCAGAGCGGATCGGCGAAATCCACCAAGGTCGAGGCAGAATTAAATTTACCCAAGGCACCTGAAGGAAAAGCCCAGCCCAGTACTGCCCAAGAAGGGGCTGTGATAACGGAACCAGTCGAGCTATCTTTTTCTCAAAGCGGGTTAATAATTGCTTCTCTGTTCCAAAATACAACCACTAGTCAAAAGGTGACGATGTCGCTGCTTGCCATGGTTGCTCTGCTATTCGTTTTTGACTCGGTTATCATTTTCAAAAAAAGACACATGAGGGTTGGTAGCCACTCTCTTGCGCACGCCAGTATGATACTAATACTTATTGTTGTAGTCTTAGTCTATGGAAAAGGATCAATACTCTAACCCGTCCGTAAGCGGGTACGATATACACAGACAACGTCGTGAGCATCTATTGCAGTACTTATTGCTTATCGTCATCTTTATTTTCTCTATATTTGTACTAATTCAGCTAAGTAGTTCTGCGATCAAACTCGTTGTAATAGCTGTTTTATCGGCCTTTTATCTAATTTGGGGGATATGGCATCATCGGGAAGAAAAAAATCTTACTCGAGTTCATTTTTTCGAATATCTCATTATTAGTGTACTTATTTTTACAGTTTTGTTTTTTGTTTTCGTGCGCCTCTGATTTGACAAATAAAAGGCGGAAATATAAAATTACATCTTAAATTATGACTACTGGACAGAAAACAGAGGAAAAGAAAGAAGAAACCCAATTTTCAACCGGTGACTTGGTGAAAGTTCAGGTAAAGGTAAAAGAAGCCGGCAAGGAACGTCTCCAGTCCTTTGAAGGTACCGTTATATCAACCCGCGGGGAGGGTAATTCCAAAATGTTTACCGTCAGGAAAATCGGAGCCGGTGGGATCGGAATTGAGCGTATTTGGCCCCTAAATTCACCATCGATTGAAAAAATAAAAGTACTAAAACACCGACCGCAAAAAAGAGCCAAGCTTTATTACCTGAGAAAATTAAAAGGTAAAGAAGCAACGGGCGCCAATCTTTAAGAAAACAAGTTTATGAGGTCCCCGGCTGATTTCCATCAAGAGCACCGACTTTGGAAACAGGGCTTTAAACAAGTAGCTGGAATAGACGAAGTTGGTAGAGGGGCCTGGGCCGGGCCGATGGTGGCCGCCGCGGTGGTGTTTCCACCCTTTTTTGACACCCCGTTCGAGCTTTTCGATTCAAAACTCTTACTTCCTAAACAAAGAGAAATGATATCAGAAAAAATAAAAGAAGTCGCAGCTATTGGCATTGGACTAGTTGATGTAACCACAATCAATAATTTTGGTATAAGGCAGGCAACTCAGAAAACTTTTAAAAAGGCAATAAAAGCACTAAAATTGCAAACAGATTATTATTTGATCGATGCTTTTTACATTCAGGGCTGGAAAAAGGACAAGCAACTCCCGATCAAAAGGGGAGATCAGACATGCGCCTCAATTGCAGCTGCCTCAATAATTGCAAAAGTATATCGCGACAACCTCATGAAGAATCTAGGGAACAAATACTCCGAATATGGATTTGGACAGCATAAAGGTTATGGTACTAGGATTCACCAGGAGGCAATTGCTAAATATAAGTTCTCAGATATTCACCGTACCTCGTTTAATATAGCCCGATATTTAAATGGTAGATAAACAAAAAACTGGAAAGAAAGGGGAAGATCTTGCCGTTTTACTACTTCGAAAAGAGGGTTACAAAATTCTGGATAGAAATTTCCACTCCCGTTTTGGTGAGATAGATATTGTGGCTATTGACGGCGATACCCTTGTATTTGTTGAAGTGAAGACACGCTGGAGTAAAGAGTATGGTAGGCCAGAAGAATCAATAAGCCCGAGAAAAATAAGATCAATAACTAAAGTAGGCCAATATTACGTAGCTATCAGAGAGGGTTTACCCCAATCAGAAAGAATTGATTTGGTGGCAATAGAGATTGACGAAAATGGAAAAGTCGCCCGCAAGGAATTAATCAAAAACATCAGTGGTTGGTGACCCACGAAGTTTCTTTAGTCCATCAAATGGTCGCCGGACACAAAGTGTACTATTCAGATTCAAAGAGTTTGTAACAGCCTTCAAGCTATCGGGATTATATGAATTACAACCTCTTTTTTGTTGACAAAACCCATTTTTTAAGTTAAATTCTAATTTAGATGTCTATAGTATTTTCAAAAATGAAATTACCTCTAGTCTTACTCTTGCTTTTGGCCCTCGTAGCGATTTCTGTAAATACTGCCGTTGCTGGGACAAAAACCAACTCAAATAATAATAAAGTAAGAGTAGTTGCTATTACAGGTCAGGAAACCTCCCAGGCCCTCTCTAAGGGGTGTAAACCGGTACGTAAAGTAAAGACCTTGACTGCTTTGATTTGTAGCGAAAATATCGCTACTTCTTTGGGATTAAAGGAAGATATTCGAGTTTTTGCTTTAGACACCGATGCTAATACCCAGATTAAAGCTGACAGCGTTCATTCGTCTAGAAATACTGGGTCCGGTACAAAGGTTGCCGTAATAGATACTGGTTACAACTACAAGCACCCTGAACTGGCCTCAAGTTATTTGGGTGGTATTGATTTAGTGAATAACGATTCTGACCCCCTTGATGATAACGGTCATGGCAGTCACGTATCTGGTTTGATTACCGCTGATGGTGTAGCCTCCAAAGCCAAAGGCGTGGCACCAGATGTAGAAGTATTGGCAGTTAAAGTTTTGAACCAGAATGGCGGAGGTTATTTTAGCGATGTTGTCGCCGGGATTTATTGGGTGATAAATGGACCAGATGGGGTATATGGAACAAGTGATGATCCCAATGTAGATGCTATAAATCTGAGCTTGGGAACCTCTTCTCCTTACGTGTACAAAAGTTTTTGCGACGGAGTTTTGCCAGATCTAACAAATGCCATTAAATACGCTAGGGATAAAGGGGTTTTGGTGGCTGCAGCCGCTGGAAATAGGGGCAGCGCTGGTGTTTCTATACCCGGGTGTATTAGCTATTCTACCACAGTAGGAGCCGTCAATAAATGGGATAAAATTGCCAGTTTTTCCGGAAGGGGTAAGGCTGTAGATATCACTACACCGGGAGTAAGTTTATACTCTGCTTGGCTAGGTACAGACTACAAATCTGCTAGTGGCACCAGTATGGCCGCGCCAATAGTCTCCGGAGTGACTGCTTTGATAAAGGTCACAAAACCAGGTTATTCCGTGTACCAAATCGAGGAAGCTTTGTTCAACACCGCTAAAGATTTAGGTAAATCTGGAAAAGACAATGCGTACGGTTGGGGTAGGGTAGAGGCTTTTGCGGCAGTAAACAATTAATCCCCACGAAATTTTAGCACTTCAAGTTGACAAATCCTAATAAATATTTTCATCAGCGAGAAATTTCATTTAGAAGGACCGACAACCGTCCGACGTTTCAGAAGATATATACAATAATCTGGAGAAGTCTGACTTCTCTCAGCTTCGTCAAAACCGAGTTTGACTCGGTGGTGAGCCCGGTGGGATTCGAACCCACAACGCACAGCTTAAAAGGCTGTCGCTCTACCGTTGAGCTACGGGCCCCTGTCTTTCTATCAACCAGTTAATATATCTCCGACTCTTGTAAGATTTCAACTTCTTTTCCCTTAACCTAGCTTCTTTGTTGGTGTTAAATGTTTCTTTATAGACCAAATTTAAAGTGCCTAATACTCTTGTCGTTCTAGTTTTACCCTTTTTGTGTTCTATCATTCTTCTATTAAGATTGTTTGTAGACCCGATGTAGTATCTTCCAGTATCTTGATTTTGTAGAATGTAAAGATAATACATTATATATCGCTCTACCGTTGACCCCGATCTAATCGGGGTTGAGCTACGGGCCCACAATTGTGTAATGATAACAAATTGAGCCTGAAGTTTCAATGTTAAACCCTCTTTTTGTTGAGACCACTTTGCGTAAAGCTACGCGGTCTCAACCCAGCGTAGCCTTGGCGAAGTTGGGTTGACAATTCCGAAATCCAAGTTTAATATTGCGTTCAACTCAATATCGGAGGGAGATTGTGTCTAGAGTACGCTATATCGTCAACCCTAAGGCTAACAATAGTGACGGAGAGAGAATCTCAAAATTCCTTCAGAACTTAGGGTTGGATGTTCGTGTGTCATCCAGCTTGGAAAACGCGACTCAGCTTACTAGAGAGGCTGTGAATGGTGGTTTTAAGATCATTATCGCTGTTGGAGGAGATGGGGTCGTTAACGCTGTGGTAAATGGTCTTGCCCCGGAGTTTTCATCTTTCCTCGGGATTATTCCCGTAGGTAGTGGTAATGACTTCGCCAAAGGTCTCGGATACCACAAGTTTGGGACTACCGCTTATATAAGCGCGTACTGTGCGTCATTAGAACAAAGCAGAGTGCTCACAGTGCGCACTGTAGACTTGATCAGAGTCGACTTCGCAGGCCAAACCGTGTATGGCACCAATCAGTTTACTTTTGGGTTTAGCGGTATTGTTGCCCATGAGGTAGCGAAACTGCAAAAGAGAACTCAAGGCGTGTATGTCAGAACTGCCTTGAGATCTGCATGGAATGCTGCGGCTACCCAAATAGACGGATATTACAGGGGCGAAGTCTTTGATGTCTATATTACAAATGGAAAAACGCTTGCTGGTGGTATCAAAATCGCACCTCAAGCTGATCTGAGAGACGGAAAGATCGAGGGGTTAATCATACCCAATAAAGCTAGACCGGTTAGATATTTTCTAATTGGTCTAGGGAAATTAGGTCTAATAAGATCAAGACTGGCTAAGATGCTTGGTATAAGAGCATTTCAAATCGAAGACTCAGTCTCATTCGTCACTACTGAGAAATTATTTGCCCAGCTTGACGGCGAGCCGTTCACTCTACCAATCGGCGATTTTAAAGTAGCTGTGTCGCCAAGAGCCTTAGGAGTGATAACGCCTGAATGATAGGGTCCAAGCCGAACGGTTTGGGCCTTTTGATTTATTCCAGACATGACAGCCATACCAAAACTCATCGAAGTCTTGAGATTCCCAAACACGTGCCTGAAACAGGCAATGGCAAAGTTTTAAAAATAGTCAAAGTCTGCTACCGAATATTAAGCCGCCAAATCTCTCATGCCCTAGTTTGCAAATTAGAGAAGCAAACCTCGCTACTTATAGTAAAACAGATCATAGACTTTTTGCGATTTGAAGTGACATATTTTGCCCGGTTACCTATTGACACAACGGTTTATAAAAAGGTATTCTGGAATAAGCTATGAGACTAGAATCTGTAAAAAATACCCCTAGAATAGTTATTTATCTAGGACTAGTTGGTTTGCTTCTCATTCTTCTTGCAATTTCTGGGTCCTTTGATAATCAAAATATTAATAAAAAGGCCTCGGCGACAAAAGTTCAGGGAACTCAGACTCAAACTTCTGATGAACTAAAGACCGAAAACGATGTTGATAACGATCAGGAAAGCTCGGATGAGGCCTCCAGTTCCAATACATCAAATCAAAATTCAAACAGTACAAAAGTTAATATATCAGTGAGTACCAATAGCACAAACGGCGAAACTACCGGCTCAGCAGAAATTACAGTTACTACTAACGGAGAAACCCAAGATTTTTCTGAAGCGTTGGGTGAGTGTTTAACTGCAGGAAAAATTAAAGTAAGCACAGAGAATTCAAAAATCAAATGTAAGAGCGATGATGGAAAATTAAGCGTATACTTAGGTTCTAGATCTAGACAAAGCACAAAAAACGAATCTTCTTCCGAGATTAACGTAGAGGAAACCAACAAAGTAAGGTAATTCCAAAACAAGATCTTTGACATTTTTCCTTCTTTTACTCATAATAAATCTAATGAGTGAATCTGCTCCGAACAAAAATGTAGAGTTTTTACCTCCGAATCTTCCAACACCCAAAAATATCCTTAGTCAAGTCGATTCGAAGATTTATAAACAGCTTTTTATTTTTCTAGGTGTAGCGCTGATAATAGCAATTGCTCTTTATATATACATTCGGATCGGTCAAGAAATGGTAGTGAAGGAACAAACGAAAGAAACGGTTAATCAAACCCAAGTTGTAGATAAGAAGGCCGAAGAAACAAAAGCCAAATTTAGTATTGATCAGCAGCGAAAAAATGATGTTGTCATCATCAATTCGGCCCTGAAGAGCTATTTCGTTACAAATAAAAAACCGCCCCAATCCTTAGATGAGTTGGTTCCAGGCAGCCTACCCCAGTTGCCCACAGATCCTGAGACTAAAGAAAACTACAGCTATACTCCAACTGAGAATCCAGATGGTTGGAAAGTTTCGGCAACTTTATCAGATGGCAAAGTATTCGAAGTGAATGGTCCCTGATTTATACAAAATTAGTGCTATTGCCAATCTTTGTATGGGTGCTTGGCGAGCGAGTGGTTGCGATAACGAAAATCGTAAGTGATTTCTTTCCCTACCCATAAGGGTTTTTTAAAAGCATAATCTTCTTTTGGTAACTCAATTTCGGCAACTATCAAACCTTTGTTTTCACCTTCATAAAAATCTATTTGCCAAACCAGACTATTTAGTTTTAACGTCGCCCTAGTTTTTTTTATCCTTAGTTGGGCTTTCGAGAGTAGATACTCGGCGTCTTTGATGGGAATGCGGTATTCGAACTCATCTCGGCTAACTAGCGATTTACTTTGTTTGATAGTTAAAGAAGCAATTTTATTCTCGATTCTGATTCTTATCTCTGGTTTCTCCGAAAAATATGCTTGAGTAATTTTACTTCCCTTTGGAAGTTTTGGTAGCCTGTCGCTTATTACCAAAAATTTCCTTTCTATTTCCTGTAACATGTAGAAAATGTTTAACAAAAGCAGCTTTGTTGGTTAGCAGTATTGGCTCTATGAGACTAAGTTTTTTTCGGCTGCGTAGACGATTTGTCTAGTTTTTTCAATCGCATCTGGAGAGACAGAAACAGATGAGATGCCCCACTCGACTAATTTTTTAGTGAGCTCCGGATATACTGAGGGAGCTTGACCGCAAATTCCTGAGTAAAGTTTTCTTTTTCGGCACTCCTTGATTAGCCGTTCCATGCTAGCCAGAACAGCTGGATCTAGCTCACTAAACTCACTAGAGATTTTGGCGTTGTCTCGATCCAATCCAAGCAGCAGCATTGTCAGATCGTTACTGCCGATCGACACCCCGTCGATACCAAGGTCCAAGAATTTATCGATCAGGATGAC
>Ga0154790_104_pt1 | contig 17210 bp, 14 predicted proteins | sample Rifle2008BG16ft_FD_105798 | JGI IMG/M metagenome (GOLD analysis project Ga0154790, IMG submission 105798) | Candidatus Woykebacteria bacterium RBG_16_43_9 | reverse complement strand
ATAATAATAGTTAATCTGGTAATAAAGCTACCGGGAATCTATCGAGAACTGAACACGCCTTTTCCAAGACTACAAGGAGATATTGATAGAAAAGAAGAACTTGATACATCATTTAGAACAAATATATTACTCATATCGCACGAGGATAAAAGAGTGGTTGATTTGGCAATAGTTTCGTACGAGCCGGTAGATAAAAGACTTACAGCGCTACTTTTTAATTTACCCGAGTTTAAAAACATGAGATTAACAATCAATAAAGCATTTAGAAATAGTGGGGAGGCAGGCCTTCAGAATCTGTTAAGTGTAAGCTTAGCCGTTCCAATTGATCGGTATCTGGCATTTGAGGATCCAGATCTAACATTTATGGCTGAGGATCTAGAAAACGCTGCTAAAGAAATCAAGAGCGCCGGCGCTATCTTCCAAGCATTTTCCGCGAAAAGAAATTTAAATAATATTCTGAGGACGAATTTTACCACCAGTGAATTGTTGAAAATAGGTTGGATGCTGCGGGGCACCAGGTATGAAGAGAAGGATAATTTTCAACTTAGCGAAAAAGACGTGAAAGATTTAAGAACCGAGGAAATAGGTAGTTTGATAAATAATCTATTATTTGATCGGAAAATATTCGATGAGGGCGCATCGATATCTATCGTCAACTCATCAGATAGGGCTGGAGTTGGTAGCGTTTTAGCTTCCTATATTCGAAATCTGGGTGGGTCAGTAATAGACGTAGAGTCGGGTGATGAAATAGAGAGCGATAGTAGTATAGTAGTCAAGAATGAAAAAAGTGAAATTACTAAAAGACTGAAATCGATAATCGGGTTTAAAAAGAAAAAAGCAACTGAAAAGGAGGAGTTTTCCGGTGATTTGCTATTCATTATTGGGAAAGATGCCGCTGACGAGTTGACTTTGCCTTAATAATTTGGTATACTAGAGCAGATCTCTCTCCTTTCTTCCGAGGAGCGGCCAAAATTAGCCGTTCCTAAATGAGGGAGGCCCCTTTGAGGGGCCTTTCTCGTTTTTAGGGACGTTTTTCGAGAGTTGACTTAAAAAAGTTTAATCCATTCAAATAAAAGCTAATGTCTACTACTCAGTCTGATGATGATTTTTCACACATTCCAAATGTAGTCTTTTTAACCCGAAAAGAGCTGAAACCAAGCCGTGTATTGATTGGGCTACTCATCGGAGTAGTCATAATATCCATCCCTTTGCTCTTGTCTTCGTTGATTACAAACGTGTTTCTGCCAAAAGCGACTCCTGTACCTAGTGTAGAAATAAAGAAAGCTTCACCATCCGCCACCGCAACTCCAAGCGCCCAAAAAAGCGAAACAGCGGGTTGGAAGGTTTATGCGGATAAGAACATTACATTCAAATACCCAGCAAATTGGAAACGATTCGATTCTAATACGAATCCGATTATTATCTCTGAGAAAGATCCTAGTAGCACCCCTGGTCAATTAATGTCACCAAAAGTAGAAGTACAAGATGTGTCAAATAAACCACTTAATAGTTCGTATGGGCATATTATCCCAGAAATAAACGAGTTATTAAACTCAAAAGTAGGTGCCACTTGGGATTCTGGAGCGAAACATTTTGAAAAATTAAAAAATCTGAAAGTGGGTAATCGTGAAGCTGTGTGGGTTAGACAAACCATAAATCCCAACATTCCGGCAAGTGGACCAGCTGTCGACGCAGTATACGTTCAAGGGGGTACTAATGTTTACCAAATTTCAATTTGGGATGATACCGAGAGTGAGTTAAACCAGTCTACCGATACCTTCAACCTAATTCTCTCAACCTTCAGATTCGATTAACTCACTGCAAACGAGCTCCTTCCTTCGACAGGATCAGGACAAGCTCCCTCGACTAGCTCGGAATAAACTGCGGTGACCTGTTTAGCCTCGAGGGTCTGACCCTTAGGTTCAAATATATTATATTTCTGCATCTTACATCTGACATCTTAACAACTAAATTGACTTTTAGGTTCGTTTGAGTTAAAATCGGCACATTGTTACAATTTGAGAGGAGGGGATCCCCCTTCGCATAAAGCTTTGGAGGGACAGGGATAAAATATGCCTTACGTAGCATTAGTAGCAGCGATATTGATAATCTCCTTTATCCTTGCCTGGAGAGCAGCAAAAAGATTGGAAGGGGGTAGAAAATCCTCTGAGATTACTAGTGGAGTTCTCCTCTTCATTACTTTACCACGCGAAAACGAAAAACTCCCAACCGCAGCCGAGCAGATGTTTGCGTCTCTTCACGGTATTTTAGATTTCACTCCCGATGTACAGGAACACCTTTCCCTTGAAATGGCAAGTTCCAGCGAAGGGATTCGCTTTTACGCCTATACTCCCGTCGCGTTCAAAAATTTCGTTCAAAGCCAGATATACGCTCAATACCCAGACGCAGAAATTCGAGAAGCGCTAGATTATGCAAAAAGTATTCCGGCTGGAAGCTTTGTTTCGGCGACCGAGATTGCACTTGCAAAAGAATTCATCTTTCCAATAAAAACCTTCCGTGATTTTGAAGTGGACCCGCTATCAGCTATCACCAGTGCTTTGGAAGGAGTAGTGGAGGGAGAGCAACTTTGGCTTCAGGTTTTGGTGCGTCCGGTTGAAGATTTTTGGCAGAAAAGGGGTCACGAATATGTAGAGACGGTACGGGAAGGTATTTCTCCGGTGACTCTGAGCCCACGAGATATTGTGGTAGACGTTGGTAAAAATATCCTCTCACTAGGAGGTAACGCAGTAACCAACATTATGAGAGGACCTCAGGAGGTTGTGGAACCAAGGCCAGGCAGTCAGTATGTTCGACTCTCTGCAGGGCAAGAGTTGACACTAAAGACGATCGAGAATAAGCTATCGAAAATCGGTTTTGAGACGAAAATCCGTTTGGTTTCCGTAGCAAACACCAAAGAAGCGGCTGAGTCCAAACTTTCCGGATTAATTAGTTCTTTTAAACAGTATGCAACCGCCAACGTAAATAGCTTCGAGGCTGATCCCGAAAGCCTAAGTCCTGATGTTCTCGTGAAGCAATATCAAGAAAGATCTTTCCCAGAGAGGGAAGCGGGAAACTACATATTGACTACAGAGGAACTAGCCTCTATTTACCATCTTCCAAATTTATCGGTACAGACACCCACAATTAGTTGGACCGGAGCCAAGAAAGGCGAGCCACCTCTGAACTTACCCATGAGTGGGGCAACGATACTAGGCCAAACGATATTCAGAGACACCAGTATCCGTTTTGGTATAAAAAGATCAGACCGCCGCAAACATATATACATTATAGGTAAGACAGGTACGGGTAAGAGTACTCTAATTAAAAATATGATAATTCAAGATATAAGAGCAGGGGAGGGAGTGGCGGTACTAGATCCTCACGGACAACTGATAGATGAACTACTGGATTTTATACCAGAAAATCGTATCGATGACTTAGTGATGTTTAATCCGGCCGATGCCGATAATCCCGTTTCTTTAAATATGTTGGAAATGGTAGATCCAAAACAAAGAACATTTATGGCTGATACTTTGCTGGATGTCTTTAAAAAATACTTTGCCGAAAGTTGGGGTCCAAGGCTAGAATATATATTGAAAAATTGTATCCTTACTCTATTAGAAGTACCAAATACATCGTTGCTGTCGATTAATAGACTGCTTACTGATAGTGATTATCGTAGACACATCGTCAACATGATCCATGATCCGCAGATGAAAATGTTCTGGAACAATGAATTTTCGCGTATGGAGCGAAACGAAAGACTCATCACCGAAGCCATCAGCCCAATTCAAAATAAAGTCGGGCAATTCCTTAACTCGGAATTGATCAGAAACATCGTGGGGCAGCCAAAAAGCAGTATCAAAGTTGATGAAATTATTAATTCCGGTAAGCTTTTCTTTGTCAACTTATCGACTGGTAGGATCGGTGCCAATAATACTGCACTACTTGGGGCGATGATAGTTTCCCAGTTGCAATTCGCGGCTATGAGAAGAGTCGATGTTCCCGAAAATGAGAGACGCGACTTCTTTCTGTACGCAGATGAGTTTCAGAATTTTGCTACGGATTCGTTTGCCACGGTACTATCTGAAGCCAGGAAATACCGCCTCGATCTGACTTTGACTCACCAGTATATTGAACAAATGCCAGAGTCTGTCAAAGATGCTGTTTTCGGAAATATTGGAACACTGGTTTGCTTTACAGTTGGACCCACCGATGCGCATTTTCTAGAGAGAGAGTTCACCCCGGTATTTTTGGAGAATGATTTGATAAACCTTGGAAGATACGAAATGTATTTAAAACTGCAGATAGATGATACTCAGAGTCATCCGTTTTCGGCGATAAGCTTGTCCCCAGCTACTGATAGTGCTAATAATCACGATCGAGCGGTGGCTGCTTCAAGAAGCAAATACGGTCGAGATGTCGAAAACGTGGAAAAGATCATTAAAAAATGGACTGAAACTAAGTTTCGCCCCGGACAGCCTCCACAATCACCAGAATGGGCAGTAAAGGAGGAACAAAGGGTAAAGGAGTCACCGGTAGAAGGAGAGCAAAAGGGGGTATTGGAAACCGTCGTAGCACAACCGACAGTTCTGGGAACAACTCCAGCGCCACCACCCAGACCCTTTACCAGAGAAAACATTCCTGGACTTAAGGAAGGCGCCAGGCCCTTACCAAGTCTGGCCCCAGATGATAATGACGGTGAGGTGGACATATATAAGTTTCCTAACAAAAATTATTAGTACATTTGAAAATGTTAAAAGGAGGAAAATTATGGCGACCAACAAAATAGATTTAATAAGACAGGCTCTATCAGCTGCGGAAAGCAGTATAAAGCTGGCAAGACAGCTTCTGAGCGAAATAGAGATTGATGGTAGAAAAGATAAACCAAAGGCAAAGGAGCTCCCCGGCACAGCTGGAATCTTTGACGGACAGAGTATGGTAACAGAAAAGGGAGAAAAATATCCAGTCCCAGAGAATTATGCTTCAAAGAGTATCTTAGTAGTGGGCGATACGTTAAAATTAGTTGAAGGTGGTGGGGAAAAGAGATTTAAACAAATCGAGCATGTAAAACGTCACAAGACATACGGAATAATTGCAAAGAAAGACGGTAAGTGGGCTGCCGTGACTTCTGAAGGTTCGTACAGACTATTGCCAGCGGCGGTAGACCATTTTAAAGGTGACGTAGGTGATGAGGTATTGATCCAGCTTCCAGCTAACAATCTGCAGACGAGCTGGGGTGCGGTGGAAAAGATAACCAAAAAAGGTGGCGAAGCAGCGGAAGAAAAGCAAGATAGCGAAACTAAGGATCACAAAAACCCTTTCCCTCCAAAGTCTGAGGGCGTGAAAAAAGAAGAAACGGAGACGAAAGCCAAGCCTAAAAAGGAAAATACTCCGGAAACCAAAAAAGAAGATAAAGAAAAGGCGAGCGAAGAAACTACCCCTAAAACAGAAGAAACGCCGGTAGCAACTGAAGCAGAAGAAAAGCAACCAGTAAAATCAACCCAGTCAGTAGCCGAAGATGAGTTGAGTTAAAAAAAGACTATTCTTCTAAATTATCGTTTTCTTCTTCTTCCTTTTCAGCAAGCTCTTCTAAAGACTGATCCTTGCTAACCGAAGGTAACGAAGCAACCTCTATTTCTTCAATTGAACCATCGGCTTCGGTTGGCAGCGGGTTTTGGTTTGAAAGTAAATTCAAAACTTCCTCTCGCACATATGGAGTGAATGAAGTTGGTTGTGATGGGAATGGAGAGGATGGAACCTTTGGAGAGCGGTAGCTTTCGCGAATAAACACCGCAACTGCCGGGTTGTGCTTTCCTGACTTATTGTTTCCTAATGATACGGATTTGATTATCGTTTCAAATTTGCTGCCAGCGCGCAAATCTTGAGCTATCCTTTTAGCGGTAGAGGTTTCGATCTTTCCAAGTCTTCTTCCACTAGCGGAAAATACGACTACCTCGTTTCGGTTTGGCGATAGAACTGTTCTATCACCGATTCGCAAGCCCGCTAAGACAGAAGGCATGGCCGTATCTACTAAGATGGTGGTATAGGTTTTACCCGATTCTTCCAAGAAAATGTCGCCTTTGAGCGTTGAGGAAGCAGAACTTTCTTTTAGGTCACCTCTTTTCATTGCGGAAAGTTTAGCTAAGTTTTTTTCGGCAATAGGATTGTAGGGGTCCAAACCCAAGACCTTTTTATAAAGCTTTTTTGCCTGAGCGAGCTGTCCAGTTTCGCTAAGAGATCTAGCTAATCTATTTATAGTATTTACGTCATCGGGGTATTTCTTAACTAGCTCTTGATTCAGTCGAAGGGCTTTCTGCCAATTATTTTCCAAAGCAGCGTTTATTGCTTCTTGTACTTTAGGATCGAGAGAAATTTGACTTGTCATAGTAATTTTTTCTTATTTATTAGTATAAGAATAGGGTAGTAGAGTTTGTCAAGAGGCCTTCTGGTTTGAATTAAAGGGGGAAATACGTTAATCTATAGGTTAGGCTTTATATTGAGGTCTATGTCAGGTCATAGTAAATGGTCTACTATCAAAAGACAAAAGGGAGTAACTGATGCTCGTCGTGGGGCGGCCTTTACGAAGGCGGCAAATGCTATAACCATGGCTGCTAGAGAAGGCGGCGGGGACCCGGAAACGAATTTCAAATTGCGGCTAGTAATAGAGGGAGCAAAGCGGGTAAATATGCCCAAGGAAAATATTGATAGAGCCATAAATCGGGCGATTGGTGGCGGGAAAGACGGAAAATTATTAGAAAAAATCGTTTATGAGGGGTTCGGTCCCGCTGGGGTTGGTGTTTTAGTTGAAGCCGTGACTGAAAATCGGCAGAGAACTGCTCAAGAAGTTCGTAGTACTTTTGAAAGAAACGGAGGACAGCTTTCCGGTCCTGGATCGGTCACCCATTTCTTTTCGCCAATTGGTGAAATCGTCATTCATTTTGCCGATAATCTCGACGCCGACCATTTGTTGCTTGTGGCTGCAGACTCTGGAGCGGATGATGTTGAGACAGACAAAAACGAAGCGATTGTTTATTGTGATATACAAACTTTAGAAAAAGTGAAGGAGGATCTGATAAAAAACGGGTTAGAAGTAACCGAAACTAGAATCAGTCGTAGACCAAATTCGGTTGTGAAAATAACAAATGAAAAAGATGCTTTGAAGGTTCTTTCACTCGTAAACAAACTCGATGATCTGCAAGATGTGCAAAGAGTTTATGCGAATTTTGACATTCCAGAGGAGATTCTTCAAAAGGAAGAGATATGAAATTAAATGGCGAATTAGCTAACGCGATTCAAGTAAGGTAGGGTTGGAAAACGAGAAACAGATCAAAATCTGATCTGATTGATAGACGAAGACACAGTGGAAAGTTTGACCATGTGTAAACCGTATAATTATACTTTTTTTGAGGCTAAAAAATGGTAATTTTAGGAATAGATCCTGGTACGGCAACAACGGGGTGGGGAGTAGTCGGCTACAATAGAGTAGGTAGTTCTAAAGTAAAGATCGGTAGAAAAAATACTAATAGGATATCCCAGAAAAACAATTCAATTTCCTTAATAGATTTTGGTTGCATATTAACTGACTCAAAAGAGCAAATGGGTAAGAGGCTTTTGATTTTGAAGAAGTCGCTGCGAGATATTATCGAGGCCCATCGTCCAGAGGAGATGGTAATTGAAAGACTTTTCTTTGGGGCTAATTCGACGAGCGCTCTTTCGGTAGGACAGGCCAGAGGAGTGATACTTCTCGCCGCCGCAGAATTCAATATTCCAATTTTTGAATACACTGGTTTGGAAGTGAAACTGACTGTTGCTGATCATGGGCGAGCCGATAAAAAGGTTGTCCAGACGGCGGTGCGCAAACATTTGGGTACTAACAGGTTGCCTCATCCAAAAGACCAATTTGGACGGCGAGCATTCACTTTTAGGGACGACGCTTACGATGCCGTCGCTGCCACGATCTGCCACTTGATAAAGAGGGCAGTTGTCAGATCTAAGGCCTAAGATCTAAGACTTAAGGGTTAATTTAATATTTCTTTTCTTACGTCTTAAATCTTAGATCTTATAAACTAGGATGATGTTGACTAAGCGTCAAAAAATAGCCGTTAGTAGTGGGCTGCTTGCCATTAGTATTTCACTGCTGCCGGTTATTGGTGATGAAAATAGGCTACCTTTGTTGGTATTGGTAATAATAGCCAGTTATTTTTTATCTCTTTGGTCTATCTATGGTCAATTTTCTTTCTTCGAACTAGTTAGTTTGTTTGTTTTACCAGTCACGCTAACGGCAAGCCTTGGATTATTTCTCAGTCAATTCGACATTAGCGGCGGTACTCGTTTCATTTTAGCTATGGTATATGTGGTGGTGATGTATACTATTTTGCTCTCGGAAAATATATTTAATGTCTCGGTGGAAAGAAACATACCACTAGTTCGGGCCGCTAGAACGGTCGGATACTTAGCGACACTTTTCGTTTCTTTCGCTTTTTTTACCCTGCTTTTTGGTTTGGGATTAAATAGCATATTCTTTGTACTGATCAGCGCCGTTGTCGCCGGTTTGCTTTTCACCCAGGCTTATTGGCAAATTGAGTTGAAAGGCACCGATCCGAAAAAGTTGATCTATTTTTCAGCGTTAGCGGGGTTAATAGTTGGTGAAGTGGCGGCTGCTCTAAGCTTCTGGCCTCTCGACCCACCCAAAATTGGGGTAGCCATAACGGCCGTAGTCTATGTTTTGCTTGGGATCATCCAACACCATGTTCGCGAAAATCTGAGTCAACGCACGTTGGTCGAGTACCTTTTCGTAGCTGCAGGAGTTGTTTTTCTTTTGATAGTTACCACGAGTTGGGGAATATAAGAGTCGGTAATCAAAAATTCGTGTTTAGTGGTATAAACTGAAAACTGATCACTGAGACTAGAGAGTAGAGGAGTAATAAACAGGTAGATAAAAATCCCCCATCAAGCGAGCAGGCCGCCGTCCAAAATGTATGATATAGTGTGATATAGTTAGTTTCCACATGTGGAAAGATTGAAAACTATAGGGTAGAGGACTGTCGACGCTTTTTAAGTACTAAACGTAAAAAACCCGAATAATCTGTGCCTAGGGAAACTCCTTGTCATTGTCAGGTTGGTACTCACTACTCCAGGGAGTGGCGCGCAAAACTAGACTTGAAAATATAAATTTAGGCCTGTATTACAAGCAAAATTTACCTTAAATCTCTTGAGTAAAAAAATTATTTAGATATACTTAGATATAAAACATGCAAATTATACCCACATTTCAAGCAAAAATCGATTACGACTGCTAACGGACTTTATCAGCAGATCCCAAACTTACCGCTCCGGTGCCCAAGAGTAAGCCTCTGAGAAGGCCCAGGAGCCGCAGTCCATACCATAAAGCACTTCTCCTCTCTCTAGTAGTATATTATCCACTAAAAACTATTATAAAAAATAAAAGAGAATATAAAAGGTTGCGACCTCTTATTAATTATCAATCATCTACCACGTCTCTGCTCTTGACATGGGTAGTGGTTATATGTTAAGTTTGAATCGACCGAGTATAATCACCCTTACACTCGATCAAATAAGCTCCCCTGCAGAGCTTTAATTAAATAAAAAATTATGCTGCCAGACCTTGAAGATTTCCTTTTAAACCTTCAGACCAATAATTACTCCCCTGAAACCGTCTATAATTATGAACGCGATTTAGCGGTTTTCGACCAATTTTTAACCGAATCTGGCACTTCCTTCGACCAAACTGATAAACAGGCAATCACCCGCTACAAGGCCTACCTTGCTTCTAGAGACAGAAAAACGCCAAAAAGATTGAAAGAACAAGAAAAAATGCTTGTTTCACATTCAATAAATCGGATGTTGAGTTCGCTCCGTAGCTACTTAAAGTTCTTGATTGAGATGGATAAACCGAACCCGATACCACCAGAAGCTGTCAAACTGACTAAGACTGAACGTAAACACCCTCAAGTAGCCGAGATGCACGATTTGATCAGGCTAATAGAAGCTCCAAGTAAGTTTGAAAAAGATAGACTTGTGGCGCTACGCAATAGAGCAATGTTAGAAGTCCTATTTTCCACCGGTATGAGAATATCAGAACTTTGCAATCTGCAAAGAAACCAAATCGATGATTCCGGTAAAATATTTATCATGGGTAAGGGAAAGAAGCAAAGATTTGTCTATCTTACGCCAAGGGCGACTGAGCATTTAAGCACTTACCTAGCTAATCGGAGAGACAATTTCCCGGCTCTGTTTATCCCCTACAGTGGCAGAAATATAAAAAATCCAAAAAAGAAAGTTTCGACAAATTACCTGCAAGAAAAGATTAAGGATTACCGGGAAAAATTAAAAATAAACGTTCCCACGAGCGCTCACAGCCTGAGGCATGGCTTTGCTACGTATTTAGCGGAGGAGGGAGCTTCCCCGGTGGCTATTCAGATACTACTGGGCCACGAATCCCTGGATACTACCACCCGCTACGTCCACGCTTCTGACCGCTTTGCCCAAGAAACCCACCGCAAATATCATCCTTTAGCTGAAAAAGACGATTAAAATAGTTTAAGTAGCCCTAGCTATTTTTTTAAATAATTTCTCGTATTCGTTCACCATTTTTTCCAAGCTAAAATTATTTTCAACGTGACCCCGACAAGCTATTGGCGAAATGTTTTTTACTTTTTTTATGGCTTCGACGATTTCGTTTATATCGTTTACAATAAAACCGGTTTTGCCGTTAATAACAAGTTCCGATGCCGAGCCATGATTAAAGACCACCACTGGACAGCCAGTGGCCATGGCCTCTATCATAACCAGACCAAAAGGCTCTTCCCAGTTAATTGGGTTTAACAAACAGAGAGCTTTACTCATTAGTATATTCCGCTGCCTTTCATCAACCTCACCGACCCAGGTTATATTTTTATTTTTTAGCTTTGGTTTTATCTTTTCATTAAAATAATCTAGGCTGTCGGTTGGGTCGAGTTTAGCGGCGATAACGAGTTTCATTGAAAGTTTTTCAGCTACTTCTATCGCAGTGTGGGTGCCCTTTTGCTCACTGATTCTTCCGACAAACAGTAAAAAATCTCCTACTGTTTTTCTGAATGGAAAAGCTTGTGTGGGTATACCGTGATAAATAGTAGCTACGTAGTTTAGACCGGGTAAGGATTTTCTCATACGTTTTGATATCGAGACAAATGGTAGATTTTTATAATTTTGGAATATACGTTTGACGTCCTCTTGGACTGGCAAGTGAACAGTTGTTACGGTTGGAGTGCTACTACTCTTGGCTGCCGGTAAAACTAAATAATCCGGATAAGCGTTGTTGTGTATGAGGTCAAAGTTCTCTGCTTGCCGGTAAACTTTAGCTACTTCTAAGATGGTGTGATTGACATGAGAAATTGGCGTTTGCTCTCTGAGTTCCTTTGGCACAATCGGTACTAACTTTGCCCTAGTTTCAGAATCACCAGAAGCAAATAGGGTCACGTCGTGACCCCGTTTTACTAATTCTTCAGTAAGATAATGTACTACCCTTTCAGTACCACCATATTTCTCCGGCGGAATCCGGTAATAAAGTGGCGCTATTTGTGCTATTTTCATTGCCTGTTGGGCAAGCTGGAGGAAATTATAACAGATTTTATGTAGTAAAGTCTAAGACAGTGGCTGCGGTCCAGGCTTGCTGATGGGTGCCGTAATGGCCACCCTTTTCGGAATATTCCTGGACCCTTCCGTTTTTATCAGTACAATATAGTTCGACGGCTGTTCCGAATTGCCTGATTGCACCAAGTACAGCTTCCTTTATTTTCTCCGCTTCTTTTTTGTATCCAAAATTCTCAAAGCCTTCAGCGATAAGGCCATTATCAAACGGCCAAATTGAACCGTTGTGGTAGCTGCAGGGATCAAAAAATTTAGATTTTGTGCTTAGAGTCCTGATACCAGCACCTGGTTCAAAAAGATCTAGCTTCATGAGTCTTGTTACAACGTCCGAGATATACTTATCTTCGATGATCGATTCATATTTACCGTTTGTAGTAACTGCGGCCCAAAGACAGTGGCCTGGGTTGGAGCGTACCTCCAAAATTTCAGCCTTATGACCGAAGATTGCGTAAGCTAAGTAAAACAGGTTTTCAGAACGCATAAGAAGCGTAGTGTTAAACTCCGATTTTAATAATCGGGATCTTAATTCGTATTTTTTGGCTCTTTCTTTGTCGGTCCTTTCATAGATTTTTGCCCATAGCTTTAAGGCTTTGAAATAATAGGCCTGGACTTCTACCAAAGCAACAGACTCCTTAGGAGGTTCGTCGTAAATCAAGATAGAGTCGATACTATCCATCCAGCCTTGATTTACCAAACCTCCGTAGGGTGCAGGTCTGTGGAGTTGGTATTCCAAAAAAAGTCGATTTCCTCCCTTTGGGCTGAACTCGTGCAAGTATTCAAACGCCTTTTCAACATGGGGCATTATCTTTTTAAGAAATTCTTTATCTTTACTGAAGCTATAAAATTCGGCAGCTAGAATAAGAAAAAGTGGTGTGGCATCTACAGAATCATAATTTCTTAAAGTTTTATCTGGGTAAATATACCACGGTCTCTGTCTACTGGTTAGGTGAGCGTAGCCGCTCTCCCTATATTCATGGATTATCTTACCAGGTTTTTCGCCGCTAGAAAGATTTATTTCTTTACCTTGCAACCTTACCGCGGTAGCAATGGTTTTTTTGATAATTAGTAAAAAGATTTCGTCCGGCTCTCTTTTGTAAACATGAAGCAGTTTCAAACAAGTGATCATGGAGTCTCTACCAAAGAAAGCAGCGTAACGACCATCTTTTCCGGAAGCATTTATGCCCAGTGGGGTTTCTAACTGCAATATGGTATCGTAAGCTAGGTTATGCAGGGACTTTAGATCTTGCTTTTCGAGAGGTTTGTGTACCTTGTGGTGTTTTTTGATCATTTATTATTTCATAATACAATTTTTCGTAGTCGTCCACCATCCTCTTCAAATTAAAGTTCTTTTCGACATGCTCTCGGCATTCTTTTCTAGAAATCGTCCCTATTTTCTTAACTGCTCTGATTATTTCCTTTTCTTTATCGATTATAAATCCAGTTTTTTTATTCACTATAATTTCTGGCACCGAGCCGTTGTTAAAAGCAATTACAGGACAGCCTGTTGCCATGGCTTCGATCATAGTGAGACCGAATGGTTCTCTCCAAGTAATAGTGTGCAGCAAGCAGAGTGCCTCACCCATTAATTTGTTTCTTTCCGTATCATCTACCTCACCTACCCATCTTATTTTACCGTTAGAAAGTCTCGGAGCCACATATTGGTTGAAATAGGCAACGTCGAGCTTATCTAGTTTAGCGGCAATGATCAGTTCCATATCCAGCGCCATCGCTGCGTCCATCGCAATATGCGTTCCTTTTTCGAGTGAAATCCGGCCAACAAATAGTAAATAATTTTTGTGACGATTGCTGTAAGGAAATTTTTCAACGGGTATACCGTGATAAATTGTTTTGAGCCAGTTTAATTTCGGGCCGCCTTTTCTTTGCGAATCCGAGATGGAGACAAAATTTAGTTTTCTATATTCTTCGAAGATATTTCTATTTTCCAAATTGAAAGCGCCGTGAAATGTTGTTACGGTTGGCATTGGTGAAAAATAGGCGGCTGAAAAGCTGTAGTAGTCTAGGTGGTTGTGGATTATGTCAAACAGGCCAGCCTCTTTATACGCTCTTGCAACATTTAGAAGTGTAAAAGCAGCTTCATCGGCTGTATGCATTGCTCTCAAGGGGTGTGAGGTCCCGGCAACTAATTTTGCGGAAGTTTCTGAATCTCCTGTTGCAAAAAGCGTTACTTCGTGGCCTCTTTTGACGAGTTCCTCTGTTAAATAGTGAACAACCCGCTCAGTTCCACCGTAAAGTCTTGGTGGCACCCTTTCTATCAGTGGGGACAATTGTGCAATTCTCATTTGCTTGTTGGTGTTAATATTGGGCGGGATGCTATATCGTAACATTTTTCAGCATTTTTAGCAAATAGTCTGCCAGTTTCTAGTAAATGGGTGGGATATTTACTATGGGGATTTGAGAGGCAGGTATTAAAACAGCAGAGCCCCCTTTCGGGGGCCTTGCCTTTTTCTAATCAACAACTTACAAATTGTTTAGATTTCTTCTAATAGTCGCACTCTAAAGACCCGCTCGATGATTTTTAGAGCAAATCCGAATACGACCAGAAGCATCGGCCAGCTTGGCAAGCTGTCACCAGTTACTGGAAGACCTTCAACTGCAGCCAGTACCTGACCTGGCTTGGGGGCAGAGGGCAATATCACTGGTGGAATTACTCCAGGACCAACTGGTCCTTCCGGGGTTGGAGCACCAACGGAGTTTTTGTTCAGATCGTTGAGGATATCGACTGAGAAATTGATATCTCCAGTTGAGACCATACCATCACCAGTATTTTTATCGGCGCTGTTTCCACCAGTATTTAGATCGGCACCGACATTATTATTCACATTAGCGTCGTTGCTGGTGGTGATATCGATATTGTTGACTACCGATACTGAAGAGTCATTATTGGAGTCAGCACCAGTATTGGAATTACTCGCGCTAAAATCGCAATTACAATTTAAGTTCAAGATCGAGTCGATATCGCCATTTATGTTGCCGGTGTTTTTGACGGTCACTGAGCCGGTAATATCTCCAGTTGCGACCGAACCATCGCCCGTGTTTTTGCTAGCGCTGTTATTGCCGGTGTTTGCCCAAATAGAAATATTATTGTTGATATTTGCGGTGTTAGTCGAATTTATCGTGGTATTGTTTTCAATCGCCACCGAAGCCTCATTACTGGAGTCGGCGCCGGTGTTGGAATTAGTCGCTTCAACTGCAAGTGCTCCACTTGCCAAAGCTAGTCCAGCCAAGAGACTAGCGGAAATTGTAGCCGTCTTTGTCCAGATGTTTTTCATAGGTTACTTACTTATTTCACCTCCTTAAATAATGCCCTCCTGCTCAATGAAAATGCTACTCCGAATATCACTGGGAATAAAAGGTAAATAAGTTTAAAGTCATCGAATAATCCCCTATCCGCAGTAAATCTTGCTATTGGTAGTGGGTCAGATTGGTTGGCACCAAGAACAATAGCAGATTCGTCCTCTTCACTCCCACCTAGGTCATTAGAACCAAAATCTAAACTGGAACCAGAGTATGAGACGGAAGAGTTTGGCGCGCTGTTCGTTTGGGTTGATGATATGGCAATAGATTCACTTGGATCCACGCTTATCGCGCCAATACCACCACTATCACCACCAAGTAATATATCTCCGGAGAAACTACCAAATATATTCACTATGGTTAGTGCGAAACGACCGCCAAGAAAAATATTGTTTAGCATATTTACGATGTTTGCGGTTACATTCACATCGCCGGTTTTTATAGTACCGCTTCCGGTATTCTTTGAGGCGCTGTTTTCACCGGTGTTAGCATCGATCATCACGTTGTTGGTGAGCGTGGCGGTGTTCGTGATAGCAATATCGGTGTCATTATCAACACTTGTTTCTGCTTCATTGGTGCTGTCAGCACCGGTATTTTGATTTGTTGCCGACAAACTACCATCTGGCGCAATGGTAAAGGTAAAGAACGGAGAGTAAGTGCCGCTGCTGCTACCAGTGTCAAACAGTTGTCCTGTCCAAGTACCCATGTTGTTTACAAGGACCATCCAGATAGTTCCACCGTCGCCAATAGCGGTGTTATTGGCAATATTGGTCACGTTGACATTGGTGTTTACGTCCCCAGATGAGATTGACCCACCGCCTGTGTTTTTATCGGCGGTGTTGTCCCCAGTAGTAGCATCTAGAGTCAGATTGTTCAACACTTCCGCTGAATTGGCTAGCGTAATATCAGTATTATTGTTTGTTGATGACGCTGCATTGTTGGTTGAGTCCGCTCCAGTAGTGTTGTTACCCGAGGTTAATGAGCCGCCGTTGTATAGTGCGCCGGATGCCCCATCTAATCCTTGTAATACGATATTGCCACTAAGGTTACCAAAAATATTTACCACTCCAAGTAGCAATTCTCCCCCACTGCCTAGGAACGTATTGTTTAAAAAGTTTATAAGGTTAAATACCACGTTAGCGTCACCAGTTGTAATAGACCCATTACCGGTGTTTTTGTCAGCAGTGTTTCCGCCCGTATTGGCATCAAGGTAGTAGTTATTGATGATATTGCCTTCATTATCAATCAAAATTTGAGTGTTGTTGTTTGTATCAGTAGAGGCAGTATTGGTCGAATCCGCGCCAGTAGTGTCGTTGGAAGAATTCAATCCTCCAAGTATATATGGGGATCCGCCTAAGCTATTAAAATCGATGACTATATCTCCAGTTTGGTCGTCATAAACATTAAAGACTTCGTAGCCTACATTTATATTATTAGCAATGTTGATAGCGGTGAGAATGATTTCTGCATCTCCGGTTTCGATCTCTCCACTACCAGTATTATAACTAGCGCTATTATTTCCACTATCAGCGTCAAACATGATCCAGTTATCAAAATCGGCGTCATTGTCTATGCCAAGGGCACTGTCATTATTAGTAGTGCTGTTGGACGTGTTATCCGATCCTGCTCCGGTACTTGTGTTTCCTGATTCAAGACTTCCGATGCTTATCGTGTCGCATTCTGTAGAGCATTCAAGAGATCCGATGTTTACGCTATTTGCGTTCGTTTCTAAGCTTCCGTTGATAGCAGCAGTACCTGTTTTTACCGAACCATCGCCAGTATTTTTGTCAGCGTCGTTACCACCGCTGAGAGCATCGACTGAGAGCAGGTTGTCTACATCGGCATCGTTATTTATATCGACTTCGGTGTCATTATTAACGGTCGAATCAGCTGTATTTGTAGAATCGGCTCCGGTGTCTGTGTTGGAGGAACTAGTTTCACCGCCATCGTATGTTGATGGATCACCGCTAGTTCCTGAGCCGTTGGTGGTACTTGTGGTTCCGACTGCTTCTTCCTCACCGGGAAGTGTTGGTGAATCAGGAGAATCTGGGCTATCCGGGGAGTCCGGTGTACTTGGAGTACTGGGACGCTGCGGAACAGCATATACAGTCGTTGTTGCCAATGATAGCGGTGTAAGCAACAATATTAAGCTAAATATTATGTTTAAAAGTTTTATGTTTATTTTCAACTTTTTATTTCCTTTTCTTTCTTCTGGCAGAAGAAGTCTATCAAGTGAGTTAAAA
>Ga0154790_145_pt5 | contig 18643 bp, 18 predicted proteins | sample Rifle2008BG16ft_FD_105798 | JGI IMG/M metagenome (GOLD analysis project Ga0154790, IMG submission 105798) | Candidatus Woykebacteria bacterium RBG_16_43_9 | reverse complement strand
CTCGGTTTATCAAAAGAGAAGGCAGGCCAACCGAAGAAGCGATTTTGAACGGAAGATTGATAGATCGCTCTATTCGACCGCTTTTTCCAAAAGATTATTATAATGAGGTTCAAGTAATCATGACTATCCTTTCTTATGATCAGGAAAACGATCCTGATATTTTGTCGCTGCTTTCCACAAGCGCGGTCTTAATTACCTCCCCGATTCCCTGGAACGGGCCTGTGGTTGGTGTAAGAGTTGGGTACAAAGACGGAACGTTCATCTTGAATCCAACCAAGAGTGATGAATCCTTTTCCGACCTAGCGCTGACCGTTTCATTTAACCGAGAAAAAGTAGTGATGATCGAAGGAGGTCTCAAAGAAATTCCCGAAGAAATTGTTCTGAAAGCAATTGATTTTGCAAGGGAGCAGACAAAACCTATCTTTGAATTATTCGATACTCTTGTTAAAGAAGTTGGTGTAGAAAAAGAAGCTGGCGAAGAGGAGGACGCCTCGAAAAAAGTAAAAGAGCAAGTATTAGATTATATAAAGAAAAATTTTAAGAAAGATCTATTTGATCCAGAAAAAAGTGCCCGGGAGAGTTTGTCCGATGAGATGAAGAAAGAACTGTACGAAGAATTTGAAGGTAAACTTTCTAAAATCGAAATGAGTAAGTTATTTGACAATACGATTAAGCAGTTCGTACGTGAACAGATTGTCGAAAAAGACCACCGGCCAGATGGAAGAGGTCTCACCGACGTGAGGGAACTAGAAATTGAAACTGGAGTTCTTCCCCGCACCCACGGTTCCGCAATCTTCCGGAGAGGCGATACCCAAGTTTTAACGGTGGCTACTCTTGGTTCGACATCCCTTGAGCAGTTGATCGAAGGGATGGAGGGAGAAGAGACAAAACGCTATATGCATCATTATGAATTTCCTCCTTTTTCGACCGGGGAGGTTGGCCGGGTTGGACCACCAAATAGACGGGAAATTGGTCACGGCGCTCTGGCCGAAAAGTCTCTAATACAAGTTGTGCCAGAAGGAGATAAATTTCCTTATACTATCAGACTAGTTTCCGAAGTTCTTTCCTCTTCTGGGTCTACTTCGATGGCGGCTGCATGCGGATCGACCCTCGCCTTGATGGATGCTGGAGTACCAATAACTTCTCCTGTTTCTGGAATAGCGATGGGACTAGTCACTGAGGGAGAAAAATACAAGATACTGACAGACATCCAAGCACTCGAAGATTTCTATGGCGATATGGATTTCAAAATTGCCGGAACGGAAAAAGGAATCACGGCGATTCAACTTGATGTTAAAATCGATGGATTAAAGCCTAATATCCTAGCTGAAACTCTCGGGCAGGCTAAGGAAGGCAGATCCCTCATACTGAGCAAAATGTTGGAGGCTTTGCCAAAAGCGAGAACAGAAATTTCTAAATACGCACCAAAAGTAACGATGATTCATATACCACCAAAGAAAATCGGCCAAGTGATAGGATCTGGCGGAAAGACGATTAACCGCATCATCGAGGAAACAGGTGCAGCGATCGATATAGATGACGACGGATCTGTAAGCGTAACTAGTACAAATGAAGAAGGGATGAAAAAGGCGGTTAAATGGATCGAAGCCCTTACTCATGAAGTAAAACCAGGCGAAGAATATATCGGTGAGGTAAAGAGAGTAATGAATTTTGGAGCTTTCGTCGAAATTCTACCAGGAAAGGAAGGCATGGTTCATATTTCTCAACTAGCTCCTTACCGAGTTGAAGATATAAATAAGGAAGTCAAAGTCGGCCAAAAGCTAAAAGTGAGGGTTACAGAAGTAGATGCGCAAGGTAGAATAAACTTAACTAGTAAAATCGACAAATAATCTGCGGATGACTGTACGTGAAGAACTGCTTGTTCTGCGAGAGAAAATCGACTCTTGCCAACGCTGTGATCTTTATAAGTTGGCCAACCACTCTGTTCCTGGTGAAGGTAATGTCGAAACAAAAATAGTTTTCGTTGGTGAGGCCCCAGGATTTTATGAAGACGCGCAGGGAAGACCTTTTGTTGGAAACGCTGGAAAATTGTTAAATTTACTTTTAACAAAAGTTGGCTTGGTACGCGAGGATGTTTTTATTACAAACGTTATAAAACACCGGCCACCTGAAAATCGCGACCCAAACCCAGGCGAAGTAGCCGCTTGTACTTTTTGGTTGGAGCAGCAGCTGGCAGCGATATCTCCAAAAGTATTAGTTACGCTGGGTAAATGGAGTCTAAACTATTTCCTACCGACAAAGAAAATATCCCAGATTCATGGTGTGCCAACGAAAGTTAAAAACATGGTAGTTTTACCGATGTATCACCCAGCGGCGGCCTTGCGAAACTTAAAAATAGCCAGAGAGTTGGAAGGGGATTTTCTGAAGAATAAAGATATCTTACAAAACCCAAATACCGCCGGCGATTTGGGAGGTCGTAGCGAAGAAGGGGGTCAGCAAAGCCTTTTTTAATATGAGTAATAGAAGTGAACAATCAACAAATAAGGGAAAGCTACGATTCATACCGCTTGGTGGTAATGGCCAAGTCACCAAGAATTTGTTCGTTTATGAATACGGCAGGGATATTATTTTGGTCGATTGCGGCATGGGTTTTCCGTCCGAAATGCTTTACGGTGTAGATATGGTGATCCCTGATATCTCTTACCTGAATGATAAACGGGATAGAATTCGTGGTATTTTCATCACTCACGGTCATGAAGATCATATTGGTGCACTTCCTTACATAATCGATAAAATCTCGGTCCCGATTTATGCTACGAGACTCCCAATTGGATTGATCAAAGTACGCCTTAAAGAATCGGGAAAGTTGGCTAAAACAAATTTTGTTCAGATCGAACCAAGAAAAAAATATCAAGTGGGAGCTTTTACAGTCGAGCCCTTCCGAGTTAGCCACTCTATTCCTGATTCAGTGGGATATGCAATTACCACTCCTGTCGGCACTACTATTCACACTGGAGATTATAAATTTGATCCCACCCCCGTTGATGGGCGAACTACTGATGTCGAAAGATTAACTGATTTTGGAAAACGCGGCGTCTTAGCGCTGATGAGCGATTGCTTACGCAGTGAAAAACCCGGGACGACACTTTCGGAAAGCATAATCATGCAAAGATTTGATGAGGCTATGAAAGAGGCAACCGGCCGAGTGATCATCACTACCTTTGCTTCGAATGTGTCTCGTATTCAACAAGCGGTCGATGCGAGTCTAAAACACGGGCGAAAAGCAACCGTCGTCGGTAGAAGTATGGAACAATACGTTCAGGTAGCTACTGAGCTGGGTTATTTGAAAATCCCCTCAGATATTTTAGTTAAGGCCGATAGAGTTAAAAATATTCCTGATAAGAATATCACCTTGATCGTCGCCGGCAGTCAAGGCCAGCCGGGTAGCGCCCTTTCCCGGATTGCTTCTGGCGAGCACAGATTTTTTTCGGTAAAGAGCGGCGACCTGATAATCTTTTCGGCCGACCCTATTCCCGGAAATCAAGATGCAGTATATGAGATGATCGATAACCTATCACGTTTGGGTGCTGTGGTTAAATACTCGGATATAACTAGCGATTTCCATGTTTCTGGGCACGGCGCCCAGGGCGAGCTGCTTAGAATGCTTTCTCTGACCAGGCCAAAATATTTAGTACCGATCTCCGCCATGCACAGACAGATGAGACAATTTGCCCAACTTGCTCAAACCTCCCCCAACCCACCGGTCAATACGTTTGTTGTTGATGAGGGAGGGGTCATCGAGTTTACCGCTACCGGAGCACAAATAGTAGGCGAAATTGAGACGACGAACGTCTTTGTCGATGGAATTGGTGTGGGTGATGTTGGTGCCATTGTCCTGAGAGATAGGAAGGTTCTTGCCGAAGAAGGAATCGTAGTGGTCATCGTTACTACCCACAAAAAAACTAATAACCTTCTGGGAGAACCAGAAATCATCTCACGAGGGTTTGTTTATATGAAAGAGAGCGCTGGGTTGATTAGACAGTCCCAAGAAGTAGTCAAAAAAACATTAAAGTCAAACGGCAAAGTAAGAAATTGGTTGTCTGTGAAAGAGAAAATTACTTCTGATCTGGAAAAATTCCTCTTTAAAAAAACCGCCCGCCGGCCAATGGTCCTGCCGGTAATTGTTGATGTTTAATGTAAATAATTAAAATTAATGTATGTTGACAAATTTAATGTAAGATGGTAGATTTAATGTATGGCTTACACTGTTTCTATAACATCACAGGGTCAAATTAGCATTCCGGCTAAAGTGCGCCGGCAACTGGGGCTTGAGAAAGCTAAGAAAGCTTTAGTCTCCGTCCAGGAGGGCAAAGTAGTGGTTGAACCGGTCAAAGATTTTCTAGAGCTCGGCGGATCGCTTAAAACGAATATTAAGGTCTCCCCTCGCAAAATGCGTCAAGCATTTGAACAATATTTAGCCGAGGAGGCAGTTGGAAAATCCAAATGACGCGGTTGATTGCAGACACCAATGTTTTCCTCCGATTTATTTTAAAAGACAACCCCAAGCAGTATGAGGACGCACGGAAGCTTTTTACAAGTGCTAAAGAAAATAAAGTAGAGCTTTTGGTTCCCCAGATTGTTATTTTCGAAATAGCTTTTGCCCTTGAAAAATACTATCAATTCGCCAAAGATCAAATTATTGACCGGCTTCGAGCACTTTTATCAGCTGGTTATCTTAAAATTCAGGATCGGGACATTTTCAAGAGAGCGTTAGATTTCTACCAGTCTCAAAATACCTCATTTGTTGACTGCTTTCTAATAGCAAAAGCGGAAGGTTCGCAGGCTAATATTTTTACGTTTGATAAAAATTTAAATAGGTTTCTTAAAGGCTGATTGGAATTTAGAAAGATTCCTCTTTGCAAAAACCGCCCGTCTTGACTCCCGTCTCGACCTGATCGATCCGAGGTGGCCGGCGCGAGGCAGGCCCGCCGCCCCATGGTCCTTCCGGTGATTGTGGACGTCTAAAAAGCATACCGAAGTTAGCTTGAATCCTAGAGTAATTGAGCGTATAATCACGCTAGTGATTACATCGCGTGCTTGTATCGCTTGAACGCGATATAATAAATTCACCATGCCCAGAAGGAGAAAATACTTTAAAAGCCTGTTGAAGGTCAGTCTCAAGAAAAAGACCGTTACCTCACTCGTCGGTCTGGGTTTCGTATTAGCGGCTGGTATTCTTCTTCTGTCCCTCTTCGATGTATCAAAGCCGATAGCATTAATTGCCGACGAAACTTACAAATTTCTTGGTTTTATAACTCCCTTGCTGACGATCGCCTTTGCGATAACGGGTCTATTTTTACTTAGAGTAAGGCCAACTCTGATCACTGCAAATACCGTGGTTGGATTTTATCTGTTTATAATTTCGGTTCTTTCTTTTGGTTCGATTATTTTAGACTCAAGAGACGGTGTCGTTGGCAGGTTTATCTCCGATTTACTGGTAAGCTTTCTCTCTACCCCAGGCGCGCTTTTTGTACTAATGATATTGGTTTTCGTTTCAGTAGTTATTTTTTTCAACACTTCCTTGGAAACGGCATTTACTCTATCGGGAAAATTTATTACCTCCTCAAGCGCTTACATTAAAGACGTTTGGTCCAAAAAAAGCGAAGAAAAAGAGAGTGAAGAACCTCTATTTGCGACAAAGGGTATGGAGGCTGATAAGCAAATTCGCAGAGATGGTGATCCCATTTCCACAATACCAACTAAGCCGTTTACAAATTTACGGGGCGACCGGGTTTGGGAGTATCCGCCCCACTCTTTGCTGAGCGAATCATTAGGTGCTAAAGCTAATCGAGGCGACGTGAAACAAAATGCAGCAATAATCGAAAAAACCCTCGAAAATTTCGGAATTCAAGCCAGAGTAGTAGAAGTAAATATGGGTCCGGCAGTAACTCAGTATGCTCTCGAGATTGCCTTGGGTACGAAACTAACGAAGATTACTACCCTATCCAACGACATCGCTTTAGCGATCTCGTCTCCAAATGGAATGGTGAGGATAGAAGCACCAATTCCGGGCAAATCTCTAGTTGGTATTGAAGTTCCAAACATCAAACCGGAGATAGTTACCTTAAGATCGATTTTGACTTCGACTCAGATGCAAAATTCGAAGTCAAAGCTTTCCTTAGGATTGGGTTTGGATGTTTCTGGGAACCAAGTGGTGCCAAATCTAGCAACGATGCCACATATGTTGGTGGCTGGAGCCACCGGTTCTGGAAAAAGCGTGGCCATCAATGCCTTTATATCAACAATTCTTTTTCGGGCTACCCCAGAGGAAGTGAAACTTATATTGGTGGATCCAAAAATGGTGGAGCTTTCACAATGGAATGGTATCCCTCATCTCCTTACACCGGTGGTAACAGAGCCGGAGAAAGTATTGTCGGCATTGAAGTGGTGCCTATCAGAAATGAATAAACGGTACAAACTTTTTAAAGAGGTGGCGGTTAGAAACATAGATTTGTACAACGAAGCCGCAGGTTTCCAATCACTTCCGTACATCGTCCTGATCATAGATGAATTTGCTCATCTCATGCATTTTGCTCCAGTTGAAGTCGAAAATGCGATAACCAAATTAGCCCAGATGTCTAGAGCCACTGGGATTCACATGCTGCTAGCGACGCAACGCCCGAGTGTAGATGTGATCACCGGATTGATAAAAGCTAATATTCCTAGCCGGGTCGCCTTTAACGTGGCCAGTAGAGTTGATTCACAAGTAGTAATCGATCAGCCAGGAGCCGAAAAACTTTTAGGAAGAGGCGACATGCTTTTTGTTCCTCCAGATGCCTCCAAGCCGCAAAGAATTCAAGGTGTTTACGTTTCCGATGCTGAGATAAAAAACCTCTTAGAATTCCTGACCAAAAGCGGAATCGAACCCCAGTACACTGAAGAAGTTACTTCAATGCCTATCGCCAAAGTAAGAGACACGGGGGGTGGTGAAGACGAACTTTTCGAAGAAGCAGTGAGAGCTGTGGTTCAATACGATCGCGCTAGCGCTTCGCTGCTGCAGAGAAAATTGCGGATTGGTTACGCTAGAGCAGCGAGACTTTTGGATGGACTTGAAGCGGCTGGAGTAGTTGGAGTAAGTGACGGCAGTAAGCCCCGCGACGTTTTGGTTAAAGATCCGGAAAGAGTTTTCGGAACCAAAGAAGAAACTTCAGAATAAATCGGTAAGCAGACAGCAGAGAGCCTTTAGGTTTAGGACGATGCTAGCTGCTTACTGCTTTCCGCTATCTGACCATGAAGACAGCAGGAGAAATTTTAACTGAAAGCAGAAAATCGAAAAATCTGACGCTAGAACAAGCGGAGAGAGAGACAAGGATAAGAAAGAAGGTTCTTAAAAAACTTGAAGATGGAGATTGGACCTCACTAGAACCCACATACATCAAGGGACTGCTAAAAAATTATGCTAACTACCTGGGTCTTGAAGAAAAAAGAGTACTTGCTTTCTTCCGCAGAGAATATGATGAGAAAAAACAAACTGATGGGGCTAAACGACTCGAAAAGATTCGACCAAGATTTCGTCTCTCCCCAACTCTTTTTACGGTAGTATTGATTGCAGGTCTGATCTCCGCGGTTGTTTTTTATCTCTTTTATCAATACCAGTCATTCACCGCCGCTCCTTTTTTGGATATTAAAGAGCCGAAGGATAATATCAAAATTTCTTCACTTTCTGTCAATGTAGTTGGTCGTACTTTGAACGACAGTATTTTGAAAATTAACGGAGAGAAGGTCCAAGTTTCTCCAGGAGGGACATTTTCTGTGGTGGTTGGTCTGAAAGAAGGAATCAATGTTCTTACCATCACTGCCGCAAATCGTTTCGGCAAGATAAATACAGTGAAACGAAGCGTAATTGTAAACGAGGCAGGAGAAGCGAAAACTTCTTCGGAAAAAGAGGAGGAGGTACTGCGTTTAAAATTTAGAGTGGTTAAGAGATCGACATTTTTGACCATAGAAATCGATGGAAGGACCACATTTGAAGGGTTGATGATTGCTGGAAGCAGTAAAGAATTGCAGGCTAGGGAAAAAATAAAAATTTCTACCGATGATGCCGGAGCCACGTTTGTGAGATTTAGGGGCGAAGAATTCAGTCTTGGTAAAAAAGGAGAAAAAATCGAAAGAGTATTTACTACCGACAATTAATTGTTATAAAAACAGCTCTTGCCAAACCACTAATAACTTGTTATCCTGTGCCTATCTTTAAGATCTGTCAACTGCCATGGACACTACAACTTTCTTTTTGATAATAATAATCTTAGTAGCAGTAGTCTTGATTGCTGTGGGTATTTATTTGATTCTTGTTCTTCATGAAGCTAGGACTACCCTTCGACGTTTTAATAAAATCTTAGACCACGCTGATTCCATTATTGAAATTCTCGATAAAAAAATAGTTCGGCCGGCTGGTTCTTTGTTCGGAGTACTGGGCGTTGTAAAAGAAATAGTGGACATGCTTCAAAATTTTCGTAAAGGAGCTAAAAAGGAGTCTCACGATGACGGACACGAATAGCCCGGACTACAAAGAAAAAGAACACGAGGGACATTTTTATAAAGGGTTGTTTTTCGGTCTACTTATCGGCGTAGGGGTGATTTGGTTTATCAATAGTGAGGGTGGTAAAGATCTTGTAAAAAAGGCTCGGAAGAGACTAGATGAAACTCTTAATTTTGAGCCGGGTATGGAAGATTACGATATCGACGATGATGAACCAGTTGAGACTACGAAGTCCTCTGTAGCAAAAACCTCGCCTACTTCTCGCCGATTTTTCCAAAAGAAATCTAAATAGTTTTTAGTTTAAATTGAAAAAAACTCTGCCAGAACTTATAATTGGAACCCATGACGGCAAAGGAACTAAGGAAAAAATACCTGGATTTTTTTAAGAAAAAAGGACACACAATAATTCCGTCTGCTTCACTTGTTCCAGAACACGACCCCACAGTTTTATTCACTACAGCTGGCATGCACCCGCTAGTCCCGTATCTTTTGGGCGAGCCTCATCCATCTGGAAAAAGACTAACCAATGTGCAAAAAAGCATGAGAACCGATGATATCGATGACGTTGGGGATAGCTGGCACAATACTTTTTTCGAGATGCTGGGTAATTGGTCGCTTGGAGATTATTGGAAAAAGGAAGCAATTACTTGGTCGGTTGAATTTCTTACCCAGGAACTAAAGCTAGATCCAAAAAGAATCTACGTGACAGTTTTTGGTGGTGACCATGAAATTCCTGGAGTGAGCGAAGATAAAGAATCTATAGAAATTTGGAAAAGTCTGGAGATTCCAGAAAAACGAATTTACAAACTAGGAAAGAAAGATAATTGGTGGGGGCCAGTTGGGCAGACAGGACCATGCGGACCGGATACCGAAATGTTTTATGATACGGGTGTTCCTGAGCATGGTAAGAAGTGTCAACCGGGCGAGACTTGCGGGAAATATGCGGAAATTTGGAATGATGTGTTTATGGAGTTTAATAAAACCGGCGATGGAAAATACGAACCTTTAAAACAAAAAAATGTCGATACCGGATTGGGAGTAGAAAGAACCAGTGCGATTTTGCAGGGAAAAGACAATGTCTATGACACCGATATTTTTACTCCAATAATGGAAGAAATCAAAAAAATTTCGAAAAGATGGGACGAGCGTTCCGCTAGAATAGTCGCCGATCATCTGCGGGCGGCCACATTCATAATCGCGGATGGGGTGACACCTTCAAACGTGGAGCGTGGTTATATTCTACGCCGACTTATTCGCCGCTCTATTCGTCACGGTAAGATTTTAGGTATTGAGGAGAATTTTACTACTAAAATAGCCCGGTCAACTATTGATATTTTCCAAGAAACATACCCAGAATTAGTGGAAAAAAAGCAAAAGATTGCTGACGAACTGTATAAAGAGGAAGAAAAATTTAGCAAAACTCTAGAGAAAGGATTGCGAGAGTTTGAAAAGCAAAAAGAGATCAACGGGAAGACAGCCTTTTATCTCTATGAAACATTTGGGTTTCCTATTGAAATGACTGCCGAACTTGCTGCGGATAAGGGAATGAAAGTGGATAGAAAAGAATTCGAAAAGAAGTTCGAAAAGCATCAGGAAATTTCCCGAGCCAGAGGAAAAAAATTCGCCGGGGGTTTGGCCGATCACACCGAAATTACTGTTCGAGGCCATACCGCTACTCACCTACTTCATCAGGCGCTGCGGGATGTTTTAGGTGATAGCGTCCATCAGACTGGGAGTAACATTACTCCAGAGCGGATTCGATTCGACTTTTCTTATGGTGTAAAATTGTCGAACGAGCAGATAAGAAAAGTGGAGGACATCGTTAATTCCAAAATCAAAGAAAATCTTTCAGTAAAAAAAGAATTAACGAGTCAGGTAGAGGCCGATAAGGCAGGAGCCATTGGTTTGTTTAGAGAAAAATATGGAGATAAGGTAAGTGTTTACAGAATTGGTGATTATTCGATCGAATACTGCGGTGGTCCTCACGTAGAGCACACCTCAAAGGTTGGAAATTTTAAAATAATCAAAGAAGAGGCCTTGGGTTCAGGGCAGCGCCGTATCCGAGCTATGCTCAATTAGGTATAATAGTAGTTGTAATCTAAAATTTCTCATGCCCAGCCTAAATTTCTTTAAGAAAAAACCAAAAAAGAAAGATTTTTTAGTTATAGAAATAGGACTAGAAAAAATAACCTGTGCCATATTCGCAAAAGAAGAGAAATTAGTCAAGTTGGTTGGGGTTGGTAAAAAGAGGTTCTCGTCTTCCGAAGAGGTCTTCGACGCCGTCTTAGAAGCTCTAGACTCTCTAGCGGCTATCGTACCAGATTTTCCTTCAACCGGATTGCTGGGAATTTCTGGGGGTTCTTTGGAAACAATCACCACCATCGCTCGCTACAAGCGCCCCAAAGTCAAAAAACCAATCAGTTCAAAAGAAACAGAAGATATATTACATAAAATCGTTGGGGATTTAAACACAAATGAAAAGAAGATATTTTTCTCCACCGTTGCTGGCGCTCAAATCGATGGTGTAAGAGTCTCCAACCCTTTGGGTCTAAAGGGAGAAAAGGTAGAGCTTTCTTGTTTTGTAGCCTTTAAAGATTCTACTGAGATGGAACTCCTCGACAGACTTATGGATGAGATTGATCTAAAAATCGAGAAGATTATGCCTGCTTCTTTCGCTGTCGCAAAGGCGCTGGAGCCCAAAAACTTAGAAGACGCGCTGATTTTTCGAGTTGGTGTAGATAAAAGCGAAATTACAGCTCTTGTTGATGGCCATGTTTCCGAAATCTTACCAGTAGGTTTGGGATCCAGAGAGCCGGAGCTTTTGCCTTTGAGCTGGCAAGCTGTTTTGAGCAAGCTGGAAAAGAACCACCACCCAGATTTGATCTGGTTGTTTGCCGACAATGACCAAGTGGAACTTCCTAAATTGAAAGAGATTTTAATAGGATTCGATTGGAAATCAAAGTCAGGGTTTGAAGTAGCCCCAAAAATTGAAGTTGCGGAAAGTATTCAAAATTTCTCTCCGGCTGATATCGGTGTTTATGGGCTAAGTCGTCAGGAGATAGAGGAATGAAAAGACTGGAATTTGACGAAAAAAATAATTTAGCCGATGTTTTGAAGGCGATACAAAATGAGCCGGAAACCGAAATTGAAATATATATATTTCCTGGCAGCGAGATATTAAAAGACTCGGCCAACAAATCTGTTATCGAACTTTTGGCAAAGCAGTTGGATAAAAAAATCGTTTTAAAGGGCGAAGAGGGTCCTAAACAGGTAGCCGATGAAACGACCTCGAAAAAAGAAGGGAAGGAAGAAGACGAACATGGGTTTGTTGAAGGCAAGGATGTAGCAGAAGAACGGGTAGGCGAAAGTAAATTTTCGCTGCCAAAATTTCCTAAATTGAAATTCCTAAAAGGACCACGGTGGCTATTTTTTCTGGCTGGGTTTATTGGTTTAGTGATTATAGCGGTTATACTAACTTTTTGGTTGGTGCCCACAGCTACCGTAACTTTGACTGCTGAACAAAAATTTAAGGAGTCAGAGCTTGCCCTGATTGCTAGCGCCGAAGCAGAGGAGGTGGATGTTGATAAGGGGATATTGCCACTGAAAACTTTGGATACAACAATTGAAGATGTTCTTGAAACCAAAGCAACCGGTACAAAGACGGTTGGGACAAATGCAAAGGGAAGAGTGAAAATTGTGAATAGAGATACCAAAAACAAGACCTTCTTCGCCGGGACTACTATTAAAACCATTTCCAACCCAATACTAACCTTTACGCTTGATGAGACAGCGACGATTTCTGCTTCGCCTGCAGGATGTATAGCTGATTGTAAAGAAACAGCGGTCAATGTGACCGCGAAAGAAATTGGGGAGAAAGGTAATTTAGCTGCGGGTACGAAATTTCAAGTCGGTTCTGTTACGGATACCACCAAGGTTGTTGCTGAAAGCTTAACAAATTTCACTGGCGGATCCAGTAAAAAAATCACCGTAGTTTCTGCCAATGATCAGAAAAAGGCAAAAGAGGAATTACTAGAGAAGATGGAAAAGAAAGCTAAGGAGGAATTGGAAAAAAGTAACCCAGGTATTGTGATCCCTGAGGGCGGATTGGAGCCGCAAATATTAAATGAAGCTTACAGTAAAAAGACAGGAGAAGAAGCACTGGATTTTAGGTTAAGCCTTGAAGTAAAATTTACTGCAAAAATATTCTCGGAAGAAGATCTAATAAATTTGATGATAGGTTCAATTTCGGAGACGCTTCCGAGTGGTTTTGAGATAGATAAAGAAGCTTCAGTGGTAGAAAGTGAAATATTGGAAAAAGGAGACACAGACCTAAAGATTTTGGGAAAAATTAAAGCAAGTTTGGTACCTATCATAAATACAGACGAAGTGGTGAAGAATATTTCCGGTAAAGATTTTGGCAGTACAGATAAATATTTGAAATCAATGAACTCCATCACCAGTTTCGAAATAAAACTAAGCCCCTCAGTATTCAGAATATTTGGTACAATGCCCTTTGCAAGAAGCAGAATAAAAGTTGAACTAGTTCAAAAAGAATAAATGCGCTCATCTTGGACAGTAAAACAATCTTTTGGTTCCCTGTTTAAATTCTTAACTACACTTTTTATTATTATTTCTATTCCGCTAGTCACGATAACTATTTGGGTGAATTGGGCACTTTCTCCAGTAAGCGAAGTAGCAAAAGAAAAAACCTTTGTAATAAAAAAAGATGAAAGCTCTATATCTTTCTCACGAAGGTTACAAGATGAGAATTTGATCAAGAACGCCTTTATGTTTAGAGTTTATTTGAAATTAACGGGTCTGGATAAGGAGATTCAAGCAGGCAGTTTCAAAATTTCCCCTAAGAAGTCAGTAAAAGAAGTCGTCCGCCTGTTGACAACCGGTCGCATCGATAAGTGGGTAACATTCGTCGAGGGTTTACGAAAGGAAGAAGTAGCGCAGATTTTGGAAGAAAATTTTGAAATTGATACGAACGAGTTTTTAAAAGAAGCAAATGAGGGCGAACTTTTCCCCGATACTTATTTGATACCGGTAAATGCGGATACCAAAAAAATCCTTTCGATTTTCAAATCCAATTTAGACTCGAAATTTGACGAAAGCTTACAAAAACAAGCCAAAATTAACGGTTTTAGTAAAAAAGAAGTTCTTATTATGGCCTCGATAGTAGAGAGGGAAAGTCGTAGTGACAAGGAAAGACCAATAATCGCTGGAATTTTAATCAAAAGATGGAAAGAAGGTTTGACTTTGGGTGCTGATGCCACGGTGCAGTACGCCGTTGGTTACAGCGAGAAAGAAAAAACTTGGTGGCGAAAGGTTTTGACAGAAGACGACTTAAAAATCGACAGTTCCTACAACACCCGAAGCCGAACCGGGCTGCCTCCAGAGCCAATTTGCAGTCCTGGTCTGGCGTCGATCGACGCCGTCTTGACGCCAAAAGAGAGCCCCTATTATTTTTACTTGCATGATAAAAAAGGCCAGGTCCATTACGCCATTACCTTTGAAGAACATCAGGAGAATATAAATAAATATTTGCAATAGACCCTCATAAGCAGAGTCGAAGCATTGATTTTTAGCTTCAATTTCCAAATTTATGGTGAGTAGACGAATCCAAACTTTATACTGAGCAAAGTCGAAGTATCGTGTTTGAGCGTCCATTCCATAGTAGTGAGCAACATCGAACTATGCTAAAATTCAGCCCTGGCATTTATTTTTCTTGGTATTAATTAATAATGAAACTTCCAAATTCAGAACGTGCTTATGTCCCTAAGCAGAAGTTAACAGAATATTTACTATCTGAAACTCACGCGGTAGGAAAATTTAAAGCCAGGTTCTTTCGAAAGCTGGGTTTTGGTGAAGCTAATGCCCATCTATTACAAAAGGAAATTATAAACATCGCCAGATCGCAAGAGATAAAGGAAAGCATACCCTCAAATTACGGCACTAAATATATTGTTGATGGCGATATCAAGACAACTATTGGCGAAAGTGTTAAAATAAGAACGGTGTGGATTATTGAGAAAGATCAGACACAACCGAACTTTATTACTGCTTATCCTGTTTGATCCGAGGAAACTAAAATGTTTAAAGAATTAGATACAGTGGTTCTTACTCATAATATCGATAAGTACAACCTGGAAAAAGGTGATGTGGGTACACTCGTCCATGTTTATGACAATGAAAAAGCTATAGAGGTAGAAGTAGTAAGAGCAGATGGTAGAACTGTTGCCGTGCTTACACTAGAATCTAAAGATGTGCGTAATATAAGCAAAGAAGAGATTCTAAAGGTAAGAGAATTTGCTGCTAGTGTATAGCTAAATCCCTAAACTAATTATTCCTTTTTGATTTTCCCAACCCCGAACCTAGAAAATTCCAAGTTCGTGTGCTAAAATTGGGCCTAATTGCTAGGCATAATGCTGAGCATAAGTTTACACTGAGAGAAATAAGTTTACCCTGAAGAGTTTACACTGAAAGTGATTGAGGTGAGGTGAAGGAAAGTATGTTCAACGAAGCAGACACAAGCTTGCACTTTGAAGCTTTAGCGAAAGAGTGAGCAAAATTATGGGTAAAATAAATCAAATAAAAGAAAAAATTGAAAAGTTAATTCAAAAATATGAAGCTGTAAAAAAAGCTGGGAAAGCTAAATCTTATACCGAAGAAGAGACAAAAAAAGATTTCATACTTCCTCTATTCGAAGCATTGGGCTGGGATGTTTTTGACAAAAATGAGGTTTCTGCGGAAGAAAAGAATCTTTCCTCGGGAAGAGTAGATTACGGCTTCTATATTAACGAAAGGGCTAAGTTTTATTTAGAAGCGAAGAAATTAAGCGCTGATTTAAACAGCGAACAATTCGCAAATCAGGCAGTAAGATACTCATGGAACAAAGGTGTAACTTGGGCGATTTTAACAGATTTTGAAAGTCTAAAGGTATTTAATGCACAAGATATTGAAAGTTCTCTTGCAAATAAACTTTTTTTCGAGATTACTCACGATAAATACTTAGACCGATCGGGCCAACTCGCTCTTCTCTCTAAAGAATCATTTGCGCAAGATTTACTTGATAAAGAAGGTGAAAAATACGGCAAAAAGCTTCAGAAAATTTCTGTTTCGGCCTTATTGTATAAGGATTTGCAAAAATGCAGAGAAATACTGACACACGATTTATCTATCTGGAATAAAAAGCTAGATAAAGATTTATTAGACGAAGGTGTTCAAAAATTACTAGACAGACTTATTTTCCTGAGAGTTGCTGAGGATAGAGGCATAGAAAACCCAACCCTTATACCAATGATAAGAGCGTGGGAAGCGGGCGGGCAGAAAACCCATCTCTATCAGGTAATGGCTAAAAAATTTCGGGAACTGGATGACATTTACAACTCAAACCTATTTAGCCCACACCCATTTGAGAATTGGGAAGAGTATGGTGGAGCAACAGAAAAAGTCTTTGAAATTTTATACGGTAAAAAAGGCTATTACGAATATGATTTTAAAGCGATGCCAGCAGATGTTTTAGGCACAGTTTATGAAAATTACTTAGGATACAAAACAGCACAATCACAAAAAGATTCTTCTGTCAGTAAAGATACTAAAAAGCGTAAAGAGCAAGGTATATATTACACCCCAAGTTTTATCGTTGACTATATAGTTAAAAACGCACTCGGACCAGTTTTGGATAAGTGTATAAGCATCTCAGACTTAAAAAAGATAAAAGTTTTGGATCCAGCATGCGGTTCTGGATCATTTCTTGTTCGGGCGGTTGAACTAATAAACGATAAGTATAAAGAGTTTGGAGCGAAGGGAGATGAGATGACTAAGATACAAATTTTAAAGGAGAATATTTATGGAGTTGATCTGGATGAACAAGCGGTGGAAATCGCACGTCTAAATTTACTAATAACCGCGTTGGATTCACGGATGGAATTACCCCCTCTCACAGACAATATTAAAAATGGCAATTCTTTAATTTCAGGAACTGATCGGGAGCTAGAAAAATACTTTGGTAAAAATTATCTTGATAAAAAACCATTTAGCTGGGAAGAAGAATTCCCAGAAGTCTTCGATCGAGAGAATCCAGGTTTCGATGTGGTGATTGGTAATCCCCCCTGGGTTTTTACGAGAGGTGAGAATTTTTCTGAGACCGAGAAAAAGTATTTTGATCAGTATTTGATTAAACTCAGAATCTTACCGCTTGGAAAAGGAAAAAATATACAGTCTGGGAAACTTAACCTATATTCCCTCTTCGTTATAAAAGGCCTAGAGTTACTCAAGAATGGTGGTTATTTGGGTTTTATTATTCCTAATAATATTTTAAGAACTACTACTTTTGACATTGTAAGAAAATACTTTCTTGATTCAACCAGAATTAAATCGATTGTAGATTTGGGCGAAGGAATTTTTAAAAGCGTAACAGCCTCATCTGTAATTCTATTTTTAGAGAAAGAATCAGGTGAGCATTTAAGAATAAGTAATTCTATAGAGGTTGTAACAGATGTGGAGGATTTACAGGCAAGCAAATTTGAAGGGCATGCAGTAAAACAACAAGCTTTCTACAATAATGAAAGCTATGCTTTTAATATTTTAGCTGATGATAAATCTCTTGCACTGAATAGAAAAATTGAGCAAGATACGGAAAAGCTAGGTTTTTTAGCGAAGTACATTATGGAAGGCATTGTGGGGTCTACAGATAGAGATGTATCGGATACTAAAATAAATGACTCTTACAAACCATTCTTGGTCGGTAAGGACATTGGGAGGTATAGAATTGACTACAAAAATAAATGGATTCGTTACGATAAACAGAGACTTCATAGGGCACGTCCCGAAGAAGTTTTCCTTTCAGAAAAGATTTTGCTGCAAAGAATTAGTGGCGGAGATAGCCCACTTGTTGCCACTTTAGACAGAGATAAGTATTATACTTTTGCCTCAATAAACAATATCCTTCTTAAGGACAATTCATTTAATCCAACTTATGTATTGGGGTTAATAAACTCTAGGCTTATTAATTGGTATTACTCAACCAATTTCTCCAATAGGTCAAAACTAACTGTTAATGTGTCAAAAACCTTTCTTAGTCAAATACCCATTAAAAAGGAATCGAAAACTAACCAGGGAATAATTATTGGATTAGTAAAAAAGATGCTTAACTTAACTGAAGATTTACAGAAGTTTACTAAAGATTCAAATAAATATAACTTATTAAAATCAGAAATAGAATAAACCGATAATCAAATCGACCAACTTGTTTACAAACTTTACGATCTTACACCAGAAGAAATTGCAATTGTGGAAAAAAGTAGTTGAGTTTAAGTTTCCTGATGTTTAGAATATAATAAAGTTATGCCTGAGAAAGAAAAATTCTATAAGGTATATAATAGCCTCCCTCTTAATCTCCGCAACGAAGTTGTTATTGTTGTGGATGATGAACCCATTACTTGGAAAGTCGCTAGGTTGGAAGTTGACAATGATACAAAACTAGGCAATATAATTATTCAAAAATTAGAAAATCTGAATATAATTTGAAATGGAAAAAAAACAAGAAAACAAAGTTACAGATGAAGAAATTCGCAAACTTGTTATCGAAAGGTTAAAAACATTACCTTCTGACAGAAAGATATCTATTGGTTCCGATGGCGATTTTAGCAGGGATCAATTGATCACCGCTGTCGAAAAGGAAAATGACGTTGGTAGGAAAATAATCGACGTACAATTGGAGTTTCTCAGGTCTTTAAAAGAAGGTATTTTGCCGGATGAATAAAACACTTCTTATCACCCGCCCCAATCATGATCTAACCACCAACTACTTATTTTTCTGGCCTGAAAAAATTATTGAGCAAGCAGAGAAGTCTAAAGTTATAGTAGTCGATCTTAAGGAAAAGAGAGCAAACAGAATAGAATTCTCTAGTGTTATTACAAAAACCCAACCCAGCCTAGTAGTATTAAATGGTCATGGGAACGAGAGTACAATAACTGGAGTTGATAATGAAATTTTGGTGCAGGTTTATGACAACGAGAAGCTATTACACGAGAGGATTACTTATGCTGTTTCCTGTAAGTCAGCTAGTAAACTTGGGCCTAAAGCTGTTGGTAAAAGGGGAGCATATATCGGTTACAGAGACGATTTTATATTTA
>Ga0154790_145_pt10 | contig 24110 bp, 24 predicted proteins | sample Rifle2008BG16ft_FD_105798 | JGI IMG/M metagenome (GOLD analysis project Ga0154790, IMG submission 105798) | Candidatus Woykebacteria bacterium RBG_16_43_9 | reverse complement strand
CCCCGCAACTCGGATGAGGCCAGGCAGATCGAGAGGGTCCTCTCAACAGGGACTCTCACGATCGCAACGCTGGCCAACCAGTACGCCGAGGAGAGGGTGACGCCGACGCGGTCTTGCCCAGACCCTTGGTCGATCCTCACCCCACGGCAGTGGGCGGAAGGATATCAGAAGGCCTACCCAGACTTCGATGCCTCCAGCATCGTGGAGATGGGTGAGGGCCTGGTGATCCCCGCCTGGTGCGACCAGCGGGTCTTCTGGCGTCCCACCCTTGTTAGGGTTGGGAAACTGATTGGTGCCAAGGAGCCCTACGGCAAGCACTACGGCGTCGTGCTCCAGCACTTGGCAGGACTTCTCCTGGACAGCTACGGCGAAGGCAACTTCTACAACTACAGGGAAGGAGCTCTCACCGAGGAGCACGTCAGGCTTCTGAAGACCACCCGCGAGTACATGGAGTACACCGACCGCAACGCAGCGGGGGACTACATAGCCGAGATCGGCTCCTCTGGCCTCACCTACGCTGGCTACAGCGTACGGAACGCGAGAGGCGATATCGAGGCGACTACCGATCGGTGGGCCTGGCCTGCCGTCGTGATCGGCAACATCCTGCTCATTGACCACGTTCGGCTCGGCTCTAATGGGCTTCTGCACATCGACTGCCCTGGGGACGAGTACGATCCTGTCGGTGAGTCGAGGTTCGAGTGCTGCCTGTTCTTCGACTTCCTCGATAGGCTCGAGTTCTACTATGGCAGCGTCGGCTATCCTCATGGGTACTGGGGGTCGGCTGCGGGCCTTCGGCGATAGTGTAGCTTGGAGCTTGAGACTTGGATCCTTGCGATCTTTGGTCTTTGCTCCTTGCAATTCGACTTTAGTCGGTACATCAGAGCCCCATTTTCTGCAACCAGCAGAGGTGGGGCTCATCACTTTTATAAACCCCAGTATTAGTAAATAGGTTTGCAAATAGAAGAAGTCATTTATATAATCATCTATGGAAAGTAGGCTAATGCACCGAAGATCAAGGTCTTTGGTCGCCGAAATCTCTAGTTTTCTCAAAAAAGCCAGAGTTCCAAACCTTACGGGGCTTGGAAGCGTGCTTTGAGAAGATTTAGACACTACTTATTCGTAACTAGTAGAGTAGTTTACAAGCTGCTTTCGAATAAAATACAGAGGAAAGTCTACCGAAAAAGACAATTCTCGGTGGTGTTAGAATGGTTACGGATAAAAATCCTGACGGTAAGTCGAAGTTCGAGTACTACCTGTACTTCAACTTCAACGATAGGCTCAAGTTCAACTATGACAACGTCGACAATCCTAATGAGAACTGGGGGTCGGCTGCGGGCCTTCGGCGGTTGTGTCTAAATCGAGGTATTTTGCTTGGTGTGTTTTATCCAACCACCAAGCATCTTACCTATTTCTTGCAAGTAAGACTCTAGGTGCAAGTATTTATTGTTGTCTATAGATTTAATATCCTTCGCTAATCTTAGTAGGATCTTTAGGGTATCTAGCTTAGCGTTAGCTTTATCCAAAAGGATATTTCTTTCAGACTGCCTTCTGCTCGCCAAAATCAAAAGTTCAAAAAAGTCAAGGGTGGTGTTTTCCAACTTCTGGCCAAGGGTGTGTTTGTGCGATTTGGGAAGTTTGATTTGGACTAGATATAGCTCTTTATAAAGGTCATAAACCTTTTGGAAAAGAGGTATATCAGAATTACTTGAGCTAGGGGGTAGATTTTGAAAGTCTTTAGCCATTTGTACGAACAGGTTATATCATTGGAAAATCTTTTTCAAGCTTGGAATGAATTTAAAACAGGCAAAAGGAAAAAGATAGATGTGGGTTATTTCGAAAGGTACTTAGAAGATACTTTATTTGAGTTACAAAAGGAACTAGCCAACAAAACCTACAGGCACTCCTCCTACACTGGTTTTTATATTCGTGATCCTAAGACTCGTCATATTCACAAAGCTATTGTCAGAGACAGAGTGGTTCACCATGCTTTGTATAAAGTTTTGAATCCTATCTTTGAACCAACCTTTATTTCCGACTCTTATGCTTGTAGAGAAGGCTATGGGAATCATAAAGCCTTCGAGAAGTTAGTACGTTATGCAAGAAAAGTATCTAAAAACTACACCAAGACCTGTTGGGCACTAAAATGCGATATCAGGAGGTTTTTTGACAGCGTGGACCACAAAGTATTATTGAAGGTAGTTGACCAAAAAGTTAAAGACCCAGACTTAATGTGGTTAGTAAAGAAGATTATAGAAAGCTATGAAACAGCTCACGGTAAAGGCGTTCCAATTGGTAATCTTACATCTCAGATTTTTGCCAATGTTTATCTCAATCCACTCGATCAGTTTGTAAAACATATACTTAAGGTAAAGTATTACTTGCGCTATGCTGATGATTTTATTCTTTTACACGAAGATTTTAGATATTTATTGGAATCTGTAGAGAAGATAAGGAGATTTATTGAAGATGAACTGAAACTTGAGCTTCATAAAGATAAAATAGCTTTCAGAAAACTTTCCTGGGGAATTGATTTTGTTGGTTACGTAGCCTTGCCTTACCATCAGGTTTTAAGGACCAAGACTAAACAGAGAATATATAGAAAGGTGCGGGAGAAGATTTCTAGTTACAAATCAAAAGGTATTGATTCTGAATCTTTGAACCAATCAGTACGATCTTATCTTGGGATTTTGAAACACGCTGATACTTACAAACTAGAACAGGATTTGAGGAATCAGGTTTGGTTTTGGCTGACTAGCTGATCCTTGGAAAGAGCGGCACCCCACTTCTTATTTTTGGACCCTTAAATTGTTTTTCGATTTTTTCGGCGGTTTCTGGTAAAAAGGGAACTAAATAGGCTTTAATTTCGCGAATTTGCTCTATAAGACTGGTTATAACCTGAGCAGCCTTTTGATTATCTTTTTTGATCAATTCCCAAGGTTTTGTTTGGTCTATCAGCTGATCTGCCTTTGTAATCTTTGACCAGATGAAAGAGAGAGCTTCTTGAAATTTTAGATTTTCTACAGCAAAAGTAAAAGAAGGATCAGGTTTTGGTTTTGAGACATTTTGATCTACCAATAAATCTGCTGTTTCGCAAAGTTTGGTTACTCTCGCCACCAGATTCCCAAGGCCATTAGCAAGATCGGCATTATAAACTTCTTCCAGTCTTTCAAAAGAAAAATCACCATCATTGCCAAAAGGGAATTCTTTGAATAGAAAATAACGAAGAGCGTCGATTCCATATTCATCGGCTATTTTCACTGGCTCTACGGCATTTCCAAGTGACTTACTTATCTTTTGCCCACCGATTGTGAAAAAACCATGAGCAAAGATTTTTTTTGGAAGAGGATACCCGGCAGAAATAAGCATTGCTGGCCAGATAACAGCGTGAAAGCGCAATATATCTTTGCCAATGATATGCACATCTGCCGGCCATTTTTTTGGATTTGCTGAGATGTAATTGATCAGAGCATCGAACCAAACATAAATGATTTGTTTAGCTATCTTTGGCGCTTGTATCCCCCATTTTTGGGTTTGACGAGTGACCGAAATATCTTGGAGCCCGCTTTTTATAAAGTTAAAGATCTCGTTATAGCGCTCTTTCGGCTCGACAAAGGTTAGGTTGTTTTTGAAGTGTTGAATAAGTTTATCTTGATATCTTGAAAGTTTGAAGAAATAATTTTCTTCGACTATATGGTCTGGTTTTGCTTGGTGATCTGGACATCGGCCTTGTTCATCGAGATCGTCTTCTTTCAGAAAAGCCTCGTGACCAACGCAGTAAAGACCTTCGTAGCGTCCTTTATACAAATCACCATTTTTATGTATTTTTTCAAATATTTCGGCAACGACTTTTTTATGCCGATCCTCGGTAGTTCTTATAAAATCATCATTGGAGACGCCCAACTTTTTCCAAATTCCTTGCCATTTTGCAGCCAATTCATCCGTGTAAGGGACAATATCTTTACCAACTTTTTTCGCAGCTATTACAGTTTTCTGTGAATTTTCATCGGTTCCGGTGAGGAAAAAAGTTTCATCACCCTTTTGTCGGTGATATCTGGCCAAAATATCAGCAGCAAAAGTCGCATAGACGTGGCCTATATGGGGTACGTCGTTTATGTAATAGATAGGAGTTGTTACGAAAAAGCTTTTACCCATGGTCTATATTTTAACCTGGCAATCAACTTTTTAGGTATTATTACCACCTTTGACTGCAAAGGTGGTGCCAAAACAGCCGCCACGTCATACGTGGCAGGGACGTTTGACGTTCCCGCCTGATTGCACTGGCTGCCCCGCTGAGCGGGAAGATGCCGTGCTCGTAAGGCGGTTTTTATTTATAAATATAATATAATACTAGCGGCTAGAGAAGTATATCTCAACCAGTATTACGATACCGATTATTAATCCAGCGTTTAATAAATTAGCAATTTCAAACACATTCAGAGCGACGATTCCAGCAGCAGCTGCGGAGAACAGAAAGCCTCGGCGCAAAGAACCAAGAAGCAATCTTTTATATAAATTTATCTGGTCTATTCCTCTTACCTTTGGTTGAAAAAAGCTTCCTAAAAAAAAATGTACCAACCCAATTGTAAACCACAAGGCCAGAGCCCCAGAAGAAATAGTATAAGTAACATTGGTTATTACGATCTGGTCGTCCATTTTGGGAGGAATATTAAAAATAAAATATCCAAATGCAACCCATAAAAGAGCAGCGATTAAAAAAATAGAAATAAGAAAAAGTTTCACTAGTACCATTTTAGCCTCCACAGCGTTAAGTTTACAACTAAAATATTTCTTGCTAAGATAGGAAAGCCATGGATCAGAATGCCTTGCTACTCATTTTAATAGGCGTAGTAGTGGTCGGATTTATATTCCTTTTTCGTCAATTTCAATCTATCCGCGAGGAAAAGGAAAAAGACAAATCCCAAGAAGTACTGATGAAATGGCTAGAAGAAATGCGCACTAGCGTGGACAAAAGCACGGATACTATGCAAAATAGACTAGATGCCACCAACAAAGCGATCAATGAGAGACTGGATAATGCTGCCAAAGTAATCGGGACAGTAGGAAAAGAAGTCGGTCAAATGAATGAAATCGGCCGCTCCATGAAAGACCTTCAAGATTTTTTGCGCAGTCCCAAGTTGCGCGGAAATATCGGTGAGCAAGTTTTGCGAGAACTACTTGGGCAATTTCTTCCCAAAGAAAGTTTTCACCTTCAATACCGCTTTCGTAGTGGGGAGATAGTTGATGCGGCGATAAAGACAGAGTCGGGCATCATCCCGATAGATTCAAAGTTTCCGATGGAAAATTTTAAAAATATGATGAAGGCTGAAAGTGAAGCCGAAAAGAAAACTTATGAAAAAGAATTTACTCGGGACGTAAAAAAACACATTGATGATATTGCCAAAAAATACATTTTACCCGATGAAGGTACTATCGATTACGCCCTGATGTATATTCCTAGCGAGCCAGTTTACTATGAGATTATGAGTAATATACCAGAGCTTTCCGACTACGCTCATAAAAGACGCGTTTTACCAGTCTCTCCAGCTACTTTCTATGCTTACATGAGAGCTATTTTGATGAGTTTTGAAGGTAAAAAGATTGAAGAACGCGCCCGCTCAATTCTTGCCGCACTTCGCGGTATAAAAGGTGATAGTGAAAAATTCGGCGACGCTTTGAGGGTTTTAACAAAACATATCAACGACACCAAAAACACCTCTGATCTAGTAAATTCCCGCTACGTTTCTCTACACTCCAAAATCGATACGGCCGGTGGTCTAAAAGGAAAAGTCGAGAGTACAGCCCTTGAAGAACCGCCAGCCGAGCTGAGCTCGGAAGAAACCCTTCCCCTCGAAGAACCCGAAGCCCTGCCTCTCAAAGAAGTTGAAGAGATTACTGAGAAATAAGCCCCGAAGCTTGCACCCAGTCCCATAGTATGGTATACTTCCCCCGCTTTTTGGCCGGTACGACCGAGTTTGTCCGCTCGGCTATCGTTAAAGAAATTATGGACATACGGAGAGAGATGAAGCTAAGTGAAGCAGTTGCCAAATTCGAAGACGCTCTTGGTAGCGTTGAGATTGGGTATCTGGCCATGCTTGATCGGTCAGGAGAACTCTTTCTGGAAGGTACTCAGAGACACCCAGACACCCACGTCGAGATGCGAATAAGCCAAGTAAACCGTCGAGGTCATCAGTTGAGCTTCGAGCCAGTGGAATACGCTTATCCACTGGATGACGAGGGCTACTTTGATGTGTTCACCTGGGATGGTAGTGGCTTCAGGGGTCCTAAGAGGGAGGGAAGGATCACAGGAGGTGTAGATTAGAGATGAGAAGATACCTGGGAATGATCTGCAGCTTCGTGGTATTTGCCGGGCTAATCCTCATCTGGTGTCTGCTCACGCTTCCATCACTGGAGCCATATCCTGCGGCCGTAATCGTCGGGACTGTGGTGGTGCTGGAACTTGGGATTATAGCTGCCAGTGCAACCTCCGCTGTGATCGATCGGCTTTTGATCAAACGGAGAACCCGAGAGACCACTTCTTCGGTTCGGTTCGCATTGCACACGACCCCTCCTATGATCGTTGGGGTAGTGTTCGAACAAGGACCATACTGCGACGACCTTTCCTGGGTCTGACACCATCTGAACACGGGAGAAAAACTAGCCGACTTGTTTACACGAGCCGGCTTCCTTTTTGTTAAAATGGTTGAACTATGAGTAAGATTTTGGAAGGGCTGAATGTCCAGCAGAAAGAAGCAGTGACTACTACGGAAGGGCCGTTACTTGTTATCGCTGGAGCTGGGACCGGGAAGACCACCGCCATTACTCGCCGAATTGCCTACCTCATCGAGCAAAAACTTGCAAAACCTAGCGAGATCATCGCTCTTACCTTTACCGAAAAGGCGTCCGGTGAGATGGAGGAAAGAATCGATGTCCTAGTTCCTTACGGATATATCGACACTTGGATTTCTACCTTTCATGCTTTCGGCAACCGAGTTTTACAGGAAAATGCTCTTGATTTGGGGCTCCCCCCGGACTTTAAAGTTCTCACCCGCCCATCACAAATTTTATTTTTTCAGCAAAATCTTTTTGCTTTCGATCTTTATTATTACCGACCGCTTTCTAATCCAACCAAGTTCATCCAGGCAATCTTGCAATTCATCGCCCGCCTCAAAGACGAAGATATCAAACCAGCCGATTACAAAAAGTACGTTAGAAATTTAAAAAAGACCACTCTAAAAAAGCTAGGACTGACGAAAAAAGAATTTGAGGAGGAGATAAAAAAACAAGAAGAGCTAGCTAATGTATATGGAAAATACGAAGATTTAAAGACCAAAGCTGGACTAGTTGATTTCGGTGATCAACTCATGCTTACTCTGCGGCTGTTTCGAGAAAAACCAGCAATTTTAAAAAAATACCGAAAACAATTTAAATATATTTTAGTGGATGAGTATCAAGATACTAATTGGGCTCAGAATCAACTTGTGAAAATACTAGCAAAACCAAACTCCAATGTTTGTGTGGTGGCAGATGATGATCAAAGTATTTACCGTTTTCGCGGCGCCGCCATCAGTAACGTGCTAGATTTTAAAAAGACGTATCCAAAGGCAAGAATCGTCACGCTGCTAGAAAATTATCGCTCGAGCCAACCAATTCTAGATAGTGCTTACCGCCTCATCCGTCACAATGACCCAGATCGTCTTGAAGTAAGAGAAGGAGTAAATAAGAAATTAATCGCGATTAAAAAAAATGTTGGGAAACCGCCAACAGAAATATACGCGGAAACTCTTAGTGAAGAAGCAGATCTGGTTGCTGATGAAATTAAGAAGCTTACGGACTACAACAAAGAGAAAACCGTAGACAGCCTGCCTGCCGGCAAGGCAAGTAGTCGGTTAGCTGGGGACAGATTGCAATATAAGGATATTGCAATCTTAGTCCGGGCCAATGCCCACGCAGATCCTTTTCTGCGCTCCTTGAACATGAAAGGAATTCCCCACAAATTTGTTGGCAGCTCTGGACTCTATGCACAAGAAGAAGTCAAATTGTTGATCTCATTTCTCACCGCGATTTCGCATTTTGACGACAGTCCCAATCTTTACAATCTCGCTTCTAGCGAGATTTATCAATTACCGATCGAAGATACAATTGCGGCGATGGACTACGCGAAAATAAGAAGTAGGAGCCTGCGTCACGTATTTTCGAAAATTAATGAGCTGACCGAAATTGATATTTCCGAAGAAGGTAAAGAAATTATTCGGAAAATAAACACGGATATAGAAGAATTATCTCAGCTATCAAGAAAAGAGAATGTGGGTCGGATCCTCTATGAATTTTTGAAAAAAACCGGCTACCTTTCCCGATTGGAGCAAGAAGGAGTCCTAGAAAGCGAAATAAAGATACAAAATATCGCGAGGTTCTTTGACAAAATCCGTGAGTTTAGCGAGGTTGCCCAAAACGAATCGGTCCGTAATTTCGTGGATTGGTTAGATATCATGAGAAGGGCCGGAGACGACCCCGCGACGAGTGAGTTCGATCCAGACACAGATGCGGTAAATATCATGACTGTTCACAGCGCCAAAGGACTGGAATTTAAGGCGGTTTTCCTTGCCGGTTTAGTTTTCGAAAGATTTCCTTCTCGGGAACGGGGAGACGTAATAAGCATCCCAGATCCTTTGGTGAAAGAAACGCTGCCGGTTGGAGATTTTCATATGCAAGAAGAGCGCCGCCTTTTTTACGTGGGAATGACGCGGTCAATGGAACACCTTTTCTTTTCTTGGTCCAGAGATATTGGTGGGAAAAGGGTCAAGAAAGTCTCGCCATTTGTTCTCGAAGCTTTGGATAAGACAGTCAGCAGCGTCTTAGCGAACCGAGCAAGCGCTCTAGAGAAAATCGAAAGACACGCAGCAAGTGGAAAACCTACTTATAAATTACCGCAGGCTACTCAAAAAATAATAAGACTTACCCAAGGGTCGATCGATGATTACGAGACCTGCGCCTACAAATATAGGTACGTTCATGTGTTGCGGCTGCCAATTTTGCGTCATCACGCCGTGGTTTACGGTAGTGCCCTACACAGCGCGGTCGCGGCGTTTTATCGGGCTAAAATAAGTGGGAAAAACCTATCTTTACAAAAGTTACTCGGGACGTTTGTTAATGCTTGGATTAGCGAAGGATTTCTTTCCGTAGAACATGAAGAAAGAAGACTAGCTGCCGGCAAAAAAGTGATAGAGGATTTTTGGCGACGAGAAAAGGATAAAAAGGCGACGCCGACTTTTATCGAAAAAGATTTTCGCTTTGGTTTGGGAGACGTTTTAGTCACCGGAAGATTTGACAGGGTAGACGTAAATCCGCCAACTGGCAGAGTGAGAATTATTGACTTTAAAAGTACCGAAGGAAAAACAAAAGAACAAATAGAAAAAGCTGCTAAGGAAAGTGCCCAACTAAAAGTTTACGCTCTTGCTTATTATAAAAATTATAGAGTAGTACCAGAATTCGTTGGGATCTATGATTTGGGAACTGGTATGGTGGGGGGTTATCAGCCCACAATAAAGCAGCTTGATAAAACCGAAGAAGAGATAGTCGAAACTTCCAAAAACATCCGCGGTAATTTACGAGAAGATAAATTTCCCGCCAACCCTAAATATTTCGGCCGTGTGCCTGCTTGCTATTATTGCGCATATAATTCAATTTGTCCCTCTTCGCTTGTTCGTAGGTAATATTAAGAGTGTACTTATAACCGCTTCATAGGCTAAATTCCATTTGCCCATTTAGGCTAGCCCGCCGCTAAAATTTACCCAGTTAATCAAACATCGATTCATTACACTAGTGTAATAGAATATTCGGTCAGGACCGTCTTTTAGCAAATACCTGTTTACTTGATTTTATGTATTTAGACTCCTTCCTTTTTAATCTATCGCTTTTGTCTTCCTCAACCAGTCTACCCAGAGTTTCTATGAATCTTTTATCGGCTTTCTTTAAAATATTAGCCATTTTATTGATGGTTGAGTTTGTTACTTTTATTTTATCCTTGATTTCCCAATAAGATAAGTCTTGCCGTAGCATCTTCAAGATACCGAGGCGTTTACCAAGAGCTTCAAGTTCGGTTGGGGTAAAGATACGATCTCCAAAATTTACCAGGCCGTTATAGTTGTCCTGATCCAATACCGACTTATAAAAATCTTTGGTTAGTTTATCAAGAAGCTTTGGGTGTAGCTTGTAGCGAGAAAGCCTCATTCATAGTTAGTATATTACACTAGTGTAATAGAGTAAAACGGTTTATTTAAAAGGAGTACCAGGAGTAATTACTTGACTATAGGTTACGTTTATGCTATAATTACGGAGTAATTACGTGACCATAGAGCATAGCGAAATGGGCATATAATTTACATTGTAAATTAGGTTAATATTCCTGCCTGTTTTGCGGACGAGCGTTGTCCTTAAAGCGAAATGCAGAATGTGGTAGTACCAAAGAAATTGAAGTTTGCAGCGATTTCGAAGTTACGAAGCATTCTTTTTTTGTAGATTTGAAATTGATTACTAGAGGATATTATAATTAACTTCAAACCCGCAAATTAACAAAAGAGTAGTTGCCACATCTTCTCAAACAAGCCGCAGGTCGAGCGGTAAGGGGATGTGAGACTAGTTAAAAGAGGCCAGTGATGGCGCGAGTTATCTCAGCCCTAAGTCAAGGTTTCTGCTATTCATGCGGAGGCCAGGTCGACGGGCAAGGCCACTGCCGCTGTTCGCGATAACGAGGTAACAGCGGACTGTATGTTCCTTCGCCGGGAACCTCTACAGGAAAAAGAATTAACTTCTGGGAACAACTCTGGTAGCCACTTAGTGTGTGCCGAGATCCAGAGCCTAGAAAGCGTGGCGAGGCTTGGGGAAACCCAATACCGAGGTTGGTGGGCTTTACGTTTTTACTACGTAAATGCCGAGAAGTGAGCCCTTCAAAATCCCACCACCACCTACCCAAAGGTGAACTTTGGTTGCCAAAGACTTGCTCAGGAAAAATAAAAAGGAGGTGAAAACCAACGATCCTGAGCAGATCTTTGGCAAAATGCCAAAACGGGCTGTCTCACCCGTTAGTGAGACGATAGTACCCTGAGGAGGGAAGATCAATGGATAGCAACTCCGGTTGCGCACTCGTCGAAATCTGTGGTGTCTTTGGAACACCCGATGACACCTACACGTTCCGGGGCGACGACAAAGCCGTGCCGTTGCTCTGGGTTGTCATGGATCTGGACAGCAGTAGGGATCCACTCAAGCGGCAATACAGAACCTTGTGTTGCCATCACAGGGGCAAGGCAGCCAAGGCCCTCGAAAACAAAGGCCGCAGCGTCACGGTGATGCCTTTGCACGTCTTCCTCAAGAAGCGCGCAGAGTTCGAAGCCGCAGCGCAGGCCGAGACGGAGCAAGCAAGGATCGAGCAAGAGGCTCTCGATAGTTTGTGGAACACTCCTACCGAGGAGACCGCAACCATCGCCGAGACCGCGGCGTCCTAGCTAGCCAAACCAAGCGATCAACCAAGACGTAGGAAGGAGCCTTCGAATGATCGGAGTTCACCTGTAACGTCTCATAGGTAACCGCTTCAGACAAAATGGACGGAGCGGAAAATAAAAACCAGGGAGGTACTGACCTATAATGTATAGGAAGTCTGGTTGGAAGAAGTCGAACTTCTCAAAAAACCTCCCCAACCTTTCTTACAACCACCAAAATAGGTGGTTTTTCTTTGGTCAAAAAAATCTAGTGGGAAGAAAGAGGATTTTTGCCCAGAGTTTGTGATATTTCACAAAAGAACCGATGTATTCTACCTCTCGCCCACCGAAACCGCGTTTAAAGAGCGTAAACCCTTTCCATTTTTTCGTAACCAGATTTCTTGGATCGTAAATACCTTCTAAATCGAAGTTCTTGCAACCCCTTTTCTTCAAAAATCTCATCGCTTGCCATAGCAGCAAGTACGGCGCCATTGCTTCTCTATGTTCTGGTGAAGAAGCAGCGTGGTAATAGTAGCCCACTCTATTACTATCTAGTAATATAGTAGAAGCTAGTGCCTTGTTATTATAATAAGCAGTTAAAATATTTGCCCTTTTCTCTTTTGAAAAAACTTTCCAAAGAGTCTCCAGCTCTCTTTTAGCCGGCCAAAATTTTTTTCTTTTGGCCGTGTCGAAGTAAAGATTTTTAAACTCTTCGAGATCATCTGTTTGTTTTACTTGTACTCCACGGCGCGCGGCGAGACGGATACTGTAACGAGTGTCTTTTTCCATGTTTTTCAAAAGTTCGGCCTCACTTTTGGTCAGATCTATTTGAATGGTACGGGTTGGGGAAAGAGCCCAACGATCGGCCGCAAACCCATTGGTTTTTAAAAGAGACAAAATATTTTCTAGATTTGACTGGCCTGTTTCTATGGTTGTTTCTAGCTTGGTAAAGAAAACATCCCTCCTTTTTGTTAATTCATCAATTTGTTTCAGAGGTAGTGGTAGGGTGACTCGAGGGATTTTTATAATTGTGCCTAAAATGGGAACCTTTTTTCTATAAGCGAAAGAATCAGAGGTAAGCTTCTCTGTTTCCCAACCAAGCTCTTCGAGATACTTTGACCACAGCTGACTTTGGCGAATATCAGTGTAGGTTACTGGGTTATTGGGTTGTTGGGTTGTTGGGTTAAATGGATCCACCTTGAATAATATATCCTAATAATCACCCAATAACCAAATAACCTGACAACCTAATTACCTTAGAACGTAGATTTCGACAAAGCGAGATGACCACCATCCGTTTTTTATATTGTCAAAGCCTAGGTCAACCTTGTTCCCTTTTATATTTCCGCCGGTGTCGCCGGCTACTGCTATTCCGTAACCAGGAATATAAAGCTGAGTTCCCAGGGGAATTACTTTTGGATCGACCGCGACGACTCCATAGCCGGTTGGTAAGCCAGATGCAGTTGTGGCGCTACAGCCAGAGCAGTTCTTATCATATGAGGTGGAAAATACGGTGAGTTTATTCGAGTAGGGCAGAAAACCTTGAGGAGTACTTATTAATCCTTCGGATTCGAGCAATTGCGACTGCGTGATTTTTTTAGCAGCTGGTGAGGGCGTAGTTTGAATTGAAATTGGCAAACTAATGGAGTCCAAACGGGTAAAGTTAGTTTTGATGAGCGGAGTTATTTGACTAGTGGTGGTCAAGATTAGAGAGATAGAAATAGATAGAATTAGCAAACCCCAAAATCTATAGGAGATTCTGCCGAAAAACAGATAAAAAAATCCACGAACGGCTGGTAATAAACTTACCTGAGCCTGCCCATTAGGTCTCATGTATTTGGAATATTATTACAAGAGGCAAGATTAGTAAAGTTGACAGTCGATGCTAAAATCCCCGTTTCACAGACGAATTGTGGTGATCAGTTCTTGGGGAATTTCCATTAAAAATCGAGAAGGAACCCCGTCACTTCTTTGACCAAAATACAGTCTATTGGTAGCGTAAGTGAAATACAATTGCTCCTTAGCCCTAGTGATACCGACATAGCAAAGCCGCCTTTCCTCTTCTATTTCATTGGTATCGAGGCTGGAACGGCTGTGGGGAAAAAGCCCCTCCTCCATGCCGATCATGAAAACTATCGGAAATTCCAATCCCTTGGCGGCGTGGGCAGTCATCATGGTGACCGCGTCAATTTTCTCTTTGCCAAGAGACGGTTTCTGGGGACCGTATTCTCTCTCGATCAAAGCCACGTTTTCCAAAAAGTCGGTTAGGCCGGTGAACTCGGTCGCTACACTTCGCAGCTCCTTTACGTTTTCGATTCTGGCGGCGGCTTCGGTACTGCCGTCGTCCAACCATTTCAGGTATTCTGTTTCGGAAAGGATTAGATCTATGATTTCAATTGTGGGTAGGTTCTTACTTTTATGGCGCAAATCTTCAAGAAGCTGGTCGAAATCTCTAAGTTTTTGTCCGCCACTTTTGACGGTGGCTGGTCCGATACCACGCGGGGGCACGTTTACCACCCGTTTAAAGGAGATCTCGTCGCTAGAGTTGGCAATCAAACGTAGGTATGAGAGGATGTCTTTTACTTCTCTGCGTTCATAAAATCGAACCCCTCCAACCAAAAGATAAGGAACGTCCTCTCTCAGAAAAGCCTCTTCGATACTTCTGGATTGAGCATTAGTTCGGTAAAGGACGGCGAAGGAACTATATGGATGAAGCGATCCTCCATTTACCATTCTGTTTATCGATCTGGTTACGAAGGCGGCTTCATCGATTTCATTGGCGGCTTCGTAAGTGATTATTGGTGAGCCATCCTGGTTTTTGGTCCAAAGTTTGAGGATTGGGTGCGAGCGATTTTGCGAAATAATCGTGGTAGCCGCCGCCAAAATCTTTTTCGTACTGCGGTAGTTTTGTTCCAAATTGTAAATTTTACTTTCGGGAAAATCAGAAGAAAAGTTTAAGATATTGCGAAAATCGGCTCCCCGCCAACCATAGATTGCTTGCGCCGCATCACCGACGATAAAAATATTATGTTTGGGACCGGTAAGCAATTTCGTTAACAAGTACTGGACTTTATTGGTGTCTTGATATTCATCTACTAAAATAAAGTTCCAGCGATGTTGATATTTTTTTAGAATCTGCAGGTGATTTTTAAAAAGAAGAACGACCTTTAATAAAAGATCATCGAAATCAACTGCTTTGGATTTTCTCAATTTCTTTTCGTACTGCTCATACACTTTAGAAACGATTTCTTGCTGAAAAAATCCTTGAGCAAGAGAGGCGTATTCTTCAGTTCCGACGAGTTCATTTTTGGCGTCACTTATGCTGTCGGTGATTTTTCCCGGCGAAAATTGTTTGGTATCTATGTTTAGTCCCTTCATGACTTCTTTGACTACCGCTAAAGAATCATAACTGTCAAATATGACGAAATGAGAATCCAGACCCACACTACCCCCGTCTTCTCTTAAAACGCGAGCACAAACTGAATGGAAAGTACCCATCGTCGGAGTCGCCCTGCTGGATCCTAAAAGAGAGCGAACCCTTTCTTTCATCTCACTAGCTGCTTTATTAGTAAAGGTGACGGCGAGGATTTTTTTCGGCTCGACCCCCTGATTCTTTATTAAATAAGCGATACGGCGGGTGATTACTCTTGTTTTTCCAGATCCTGGACCAGCAAGAACTATGGCCGGTCCTTCTGAGTGTTGCACTGCTTTTTTCTGATCACTATTTAAGGTGGTGAGAAGATCCATAGGGTTAATAATAACCCAAACGGTAAGGGTGATGAAAGTAACAACCCGATAAATTTTTTGTGATATACTAAAAAATGCAAGGAAGAACTATTATGTCCCGCTAATGCGTGACGTAATTAATAAATTAATTATGTCAGTACAAGTCGTCGATTTTTATGCAGATTGGTGTGGTCCGTGTGTGGCTATGACACCAGTGATTGAAGAGCTTGAAAAAGAGCTTGCGGGATCTGTTGAAATAAAAAAGATCGATGTGGATCAAAATCAAGAAGAGGCTTCAAAGTATGGGGTGATGAGCATTCCCACCTACCTAATTTTAAAGGACGGTAAAGAGGTCGATCGTTTTGTTGGGGTAACAAGTAAGGAAGTCATAAAGCATAAACTCTCTAGACACATATCCTCTTAACGTTAGCTCCCTAGCGATGGTACAATTGAAAACATGAAGTTAGTAAAAGACGCAGAGGTTTCTGGCAAAAGAGTAATTGTGCGTTGCGATTTCGACGTGCCTATTAAGAGCGGAACAATCCAAGACGATAGCCGGATAAAAAACACGATTCCTACCCTAAAGCTACTGTTAGAGAAAGGGGTCCCATTGATATTAATATCCCACATCGACCGGCCGAAGGGACCAGATCCGAGCCTAAGTTTGAAGCCAGTTAAAGAGCAGTTAGAAAAAAGCTTGGGTGAGGAAATCGCCTTCCAAGAAAATCTTGAAGTTGACTCGAAAGCGAAAATAAATCTTTTGGAAAATCTTCGTTTTTGGCCGCAGGAGGAAGGAAATGATGAGAATTTTTCGAAAAAACTCTCTACCCTTGGCGACATTTTTGTCAATGAGTGCTTTGCCACTGCCCACCGATCTCACGCTTCTGTAGTAGGAATTCCCAAATTTCTCCCCGCTTACGCCGGCTTAAATCTTAGCCGCGAGTTAGAAGAGCTAAACAAAATTTTAGATCACCCTAGCCGACCATTAGTCGCAATTATAGGAGGAGCAAAAATTGAAACAAAACTTCCGGCGATATTCAACCTAGCCAAAGCGGCCGATAAGATTTTGGTTGGTGGAAAACTGATGTTTGAGGTAGAAAGAAGATCGTTACCTGAAAATGTAGTTGTGGCTCATGACGATGTAGATACAAAAGATATCGGCAGTGGGTCTGCAAAAATGTTTCACGATATAATTAGCGAGGCAAAAATGATTGTGTGGAACGGGCCGATGGGTGTGTTTGAGGAAGACAAATATATGGTTGGCACAAAAGAAGTCGCAAATAGTGTAGTGGAAGCAAATGCCTATTCTGTAGTGGGGGGAGGCGATACAATTTCCGCATTGAATAAACTGGAATTACTTAGTAAAATCAATTTTGTTTCCACTGGCGGCGGTGCCATGTTAGAATTATTAGCTGGAAAAACTCTCCCAGGTCTAAAAGTACTTGAATAAAAAGTTATGCGAGAAAAACCATTAGTAATAGCCAATTGGAAAGCTACAAAAACAACTCAAGAAACAATTGATTGGATAAGAAGAGCAAAAACCGATCTGGAAGAGATCGATTGGGTAGATACCGTGGTTTGCCCTCCTTTTTCCTCCTTATCAGCTGCGTTTTCATATTTCAAAGATACTAACATAAAGGTAGGTGCTCAAGATGTTTCAAAATTCAGAAAAGGAGCCTATACCGGGGAAGTTACCGTGGAGATGCTAAAAAATCTTGCGAACTACTGTATCGTTGGCCATTCTGAGAGACGAAAATATTTTAATGAGAGTGATGATGATGTGATTCAAAAAGTTAAGCTGCTATTGGAATCCAAAATAACGCCTGTTTTATGCGTGAGTGATTTGAGGCAACTAGACTCTTATTTGCAAAGAGGCAAGGAGGTCGTCGAGGCGGCCGAAAGAATCGTTTTTGTTTACGAACCGCCAGGCGCGATAAGTGACGGCAGTACTTATCGTCCGGAGAACCCGGAGACTGCGGACGAAAATGCTGGTAAGATCGGTGAAAAAATTGGGAAAAAAATCACTACTCTTTATGGAGGAAGCGTGAATACGGAAAACGCCTATTTATTTTTTTCCCAAGAGAGTATTGACGGTGGTTTAGTTGGGCAAGCTAGTACCGATGCGCAAGTATTTTTGGAGCTGCTTAAAAGTATCAGATCAAACACAGCGAGAGGTGCCTAATGAGATACGTCGATTTAGGGCAATTGAAGGTAAATTCCTTAGAAAACAAGAAAAAAAAGAAAAGGAAGATTTTTTTAATTGCATCGGTAATAGTTGCAGTAGCGATAATCGGAATCTTCAGCTACGCATTTTATTGGCCTCTTTCTAGCTTGATCGGCCAATTTTTGAAAAATCCTGGTATAGCTCTCTCCTTTTTTCGTGATCCTAGCGAAGAGCTAAAATCAACTGGAGGCAAGACGAATCTTCTTATTTTGGGTATCGATAAGCGATCAAACGTACCTTACACATATTCAGGACCGTCGGGAAAACAGGAACGGAATGGTTTTTTATCCGACACCATTATTCTAGCCTCGGTTGATTTAAATACTAAGAAGGTTTCTTTGGTTTCTATTCCTCGCGACACTTGGATCTCGATACCTGGATGGAGTAGCTTCCCAGCAAGCGAAGGTAAAATAAATTCAGCCTATTCACTAGGCGATACTTACGGGTATCCGGGTGGAGGATTAAATCTGGCAAAAAAAGTGGTCTCCACCCATTTGGGGGTGAGCGTCCATTACGCCGTGAGGATAGATTTCGAAGGATTCAAAAAATCGGTTGATACTTTAGGAGGGTTGGATGTCACGGTTGAAAAAACGCTCGATGACTTCCGATACCCAACGCCTGGAAAGGAAACGGCAAATTGTCCTGATGGAAGCTACAATTGTCGGTTTGAACAGATCCATTTTGATAAGGGAAAAAACCACATGGATGGTGAAGCTGCTTTGAAATACGCTCGTTCTCGAAGCGGTACAAATGGTGAAGGAAATGATTTTGCCCGAGCGGCCCGTCAGCAAAAAGTAATCCAAGCGTTTGTCAAAAAAGCCACTTCAATAGAGAATTTATTGAACCCATTAAAGGTGAACAGCCTCTTCAAAGACCTAGGAAAAACTATAGAAACAGATTTTGATTTGGCGGCTGTGGGAGCATTGATAAAGCTCGCGAAAGAGGTGCAGATAGAAAAAGCCAACACCTTCGTGTTAGACCCATCTTCGGGACTGATGTATACTCCAAATTCTAGTTTATATGGTGGGGCTTACGTGATAGTTCCAAAAAACGGTTGGGATGAGGTAAGGGCAAAAATCAAAGAATTTTTGAGTAAAACCTCCCCCAAGAAAAAAGAAGAAGAAAAATGATTTATCTTATTCACGGCGCAAATGTCGTTGATTCGAGAAGATTTCTAATAAGATTTAAGGGTAATTACCAAAACCTCGAGGTTTTTAACGGAAAAAATTTAAAAGACGATGCTATAAAAAATATGTTGGCGCAAATCTCGCACGATCTTTTTGGTGGAAAATCGGCTGTTTTGATCGAATTTTTTAATGGAGATTGGGGCACACTCCCCAAAAATCCTCCAGAAGGTATTGATTTGATCTTGTGGTCCGATCAAAAAATCGACTCAGGAAAATTGAAAGTAAAGAATTTTCTATTCAACAAAGTACAAAGAGCAAGCACGTTTAAACTGGTTGATGCACTGCTTTTCAAAAATGAGAAGGAAGCCCAAATATTGGCCTTGCAACTTTTGAGTTCAAAAGAGCCGATTGAGCGGATTTTAGGCATTTTAAACCGAGGTTTTTATCTCATTTACTGTGAAAAAGAGAATACATTAAGATCGGAAAACTTACATTCGTTCGTACGGGATAAAGTAAAGGAGCAGGCACAAATGTGGAGTAAAACTGCAATTAAGAAAGCCCTGCTACATCTTTTGCGGATCGATCTGGATATTAAAGAAGGGTTAAAAGTGGACTTAGCCCTGACTACCTTTATTAGCCGGGCGGTCTCGTTTTAAGTCTTGTCAAAAGACCACTATTTTAACGCGCTTTCTAGATCTTCGAACACACTAGTATCTAAGTTTGGGTCTAGTTCTTGAATTTGATTTTGAGTCGGTTCGGGGATCGTGCTGGAAGTCGTTATTTTAAATACTTGAAAAGCTACCCAAACCACTATCGTAATAAGTGTCAAAAATAAGATTGGGATAAGGTTTTTATTCATTGATTCCTCCAGGCCCATTGGTGGAAGGATTATTAGTGGTTGTAGTTGTTGATTGGGTTGGTTCAAAGTCTATGCCTATATAGTAAGTGGTAACATTCAAAGATTGCAGGATTGCAGTCGTTTTATTTTCGTTGCTTTCTTTGTTCAAATTGAGAGAAGTCACGTCGCTAGTTCGGATAAATTTTTCCAAATCGGTAATAAACTTTCTGAAATTGGTAAAGCTACCTTTGAGCGTAAGATTGTACGATAACTGCTTGGTCTTTAAGCTATCCTCCAACCCAGGTTTAGAAAGGGGCACATCAGAAAACTGGGCCGCTTCAATACTTAGCTTATATTTTTTTGCAAATGCTTCGATTTTCTTCAAATAGGGAGTCAAGTCTGAACCTACTGGTAGAGCCAGATCAAGAGTAGGAAGATCGTCCTCGATCGCTTCTAGATTGGTTTGAGCACTATTGAGATCTCTTATTTTAGTTTCTAGATTAGCCTTTACGACTCTGGCGTCGGCGATCTCTTTATTAATCTTGGTGATATGTTGGATTGTCGGATAAATCAGTAAGACCAGTACAATCAATAAAATAAGAGTAGCTAAAATAGAAAAATAGCTCTTAGTTGTTTCACTGTCTCCAAGGCCACCTTGTTGCTTAGTTGAGGGCACTACTAGCCTCCTCTTCAAAACTTTGCTCAATGATAATAGCGGTCGCCGTAAACTTAAAACGTTTATTGGCTTCATTTGGATGTTCCAGTTTACTTATGTCAAGCCCGACAATTGTTTCCGATTTGGAGAAAGTCGAAATAAGAGTCTGAAGTTCCTTTGGCGAGGCAAACGATCCCGTAAAAATGATTTCTCCGTCAGCTATTTCTAGGGTATCGAGCGTTATACCTTTTGGAAGAAGAGTAAGAAATTCGCTTATTAGGACATTGTTTAAAAAGTGATTCGCCCGCTGTGATTTCACCTGGTTGATTCTGTCTTGGACTGAGCGAAATTCCCTCTCAAAATCAGATTGGGATTCCACCTGCGACGTAAGAGCTTGAATATTTTCCTTGAGATCTTGTTTGTCGGCGGATAACTTGATACTTAAGACAAATATCGCTATGGCGACGATTTCGGTAATAATTATTAAATATCTACCGATGGTGAGGGCCCAGTGCATGGCGGATCCAACAGTACCTGCTGGCTCTTCCCTGCCGGGCATCAAATTAATATTTATTTCTTGGGTAGCTTGAGCAGATTTTGCCATTTTTCTATTTCAAAATTAGTATAGCAAGTTTTTAGGTGCTTTGACTAGAGTTTTTTTGAAGGTTTTCTTAAAGTTGCTGTTTTAGTAGTCTTTTTAGTTGATAACTGCTTCGTTTTGGAACGTCTCGAAAGAGCGGTGGCTAGACGGCTTTTTTTCCGATCAGCTCTGTTCTTGGGGATAGCCCTCTTTTTTGCAGCCAGATCTAACGCAGCGTAAGCGGCCGATAAAGTAGTAGGCGTAGGTTTTTCCGTGAAACTTTTAAGGGCGGCTTTCATCTTACCTTTAACCTTTAAATTTACGATCTTCCTGCGAAGATCAGCGCGAAGTTTCTTTTTTGCTGATTTTATTACTGGCATGGCTTGCAATGATAACAAACTATTGGCACATATTCAAGTTGTTGTTATTATGTAGAAACATGGTAAGACAATTTTTTACAAATAGTGCTCGACTCCTTTTCCGAAGACAATCGACGATTATTTCAGCCGCGACCATAATGATGGTGTTGGTATTAGCGTCTCGTATTTTGGGTTTGGTGAGAAACAGATTCCTAACTCACTTCTTTCCTCTTGAGGATCTGGATGCTTATACGGTTGCCTTTATCGCTCCTGATTTTGTTGCCGATCTACTTATAGTTGGGATACTTTCGGTTGCTTTCATCCCGGTATTCACGACCTATATTAATAAAAATGATGAGAAGGAAGGATGGAAAGTAGCAAGTTCTGTTTTAAATATGTCCTTGATTTTTTATACAGCAATAGCGGCAATAATTTTCATCTTTGCCGACCAAATCAACAAATTTTTAGCTCCTGGATTTTCTGCTAGCACTCTTGAGATCACAACAAATCTGACAAGGATAATAGTTTTTGGACAGGTACTTTTGATTATCGGTAGCTTTTTCACTTCGGTACTGCAAAGTTTCCACCGCTTTATTATTCCAGCACTTGCTCCAGTTCTATATAATCTCGGAATAATTTTTGGTATTTTGTGGCTCAGACCATACTTGGGGTTGATGGGTGTTGCTTGGGGAGTAGTTTTGGGAGCGTTTTTTCATTTATTGATTCAATATTTCGTAGCTCGAAAATTTGGATTTAAATACAAATTCGAGTTTAGACTCAGAGACCCGGGCGTTAAAAAGATCATCAACCTTTCTCTACCAAGAACTGCCGCCATCGCCTTTGCGAAATCCGAATGGTTGGTTAGTGTGTTTTTGGCGTCACTTTTGATTAAAGGTTCTACGGCTACTTTGAGATTTGCTGGAGATATCCAGAATTTGCCTGTGGGTCTTTTTGGTGTCACCTTTGCTATGGCAGCTTTGCCTACGCTTTCGGCCGAGTGGGCGAATCGACGGGGAGAAGACTTCAAAGCGACTTTCTTAGCAACACTTCACCAAGTGCTTTATCTCACCGTTCCTTTGAGCGTTTTGTTTATGGTGCTGCGTATCCCAGTGGTAAGAATAATGTATGGTAGTGGTTTTTTTGGCTGGGACGCTACTGTCGCTACCGCAGTGACCATGTCGTATTTTGCAATTGGGATTTTCGCTCAAAGTGGCTTTTTACTTTTGATTCGTGCCTTTTACTCCCTTCATGATGCTGCAACTCCGTTGAAAGTAGCTCTTGCCTCGCTTGCCTTTCACGTAATTGTTAGCTCGGTTTTTATTTTTTGGCTGGCCCCCAAAGTGTTTACACCCACTTCACTGCTGGCTCTTTCGGCATCTCTCACCGGTATTTTTAGCTTTGGTATTTTGTTGTACCTGTTGGACCGGAAAACCGGCGGTTTTGATAGACGAAAACTTTTCCTCCCGGCAGCAAAAATATTTTTCTCGGCGGCGCTTATGGGTATTCTTCTTTATCTACCACTTCATATAAAATTGCGGGGAGCCTATATTATCGATCATATCATTGATACGACAAGAGTCTTTAATCTATTGGTACTGACAGGACTGGCCTTTATTTTTGGTATCGCCATCTACGTTTGGTTTACTTGGTGGTTGAAAAGCGAAGAACTTAGAAGTTTCACCCGTCTCTTACCAGATTTGCGCCGGCTGCAAAAATTCCTCGATGTCCAGGAAAAGATCGATTCTGGGACTCCAAAATAATTTCCTGCCGATTATCAACCTTTTTTATGACTATCAAAATCCGCAATTTTTCTATCATCGCCCACATCGATCACGGCAAATCGACACTTGCCGACCGGTTTCTGGAAATAACAGGAACGATTTCTAAAGATAAATTAACTCCACAATACTTAGATCAGTTGGAGCTTGAGAAGGAGAAGGGAATAACTATCAAACTGGCACCAGTTACGATGAACCATCAAGGTTTTACACTAAACCTCATTGATACTCCTGGACACGTCGATTTTTCTTATGAAGTTGCACGCTCTTTGGCGGCTGTAGAAGGTGTCCTCCTTCTCATCGACGCTACAAAAGGAATCGAAGCGCAAACATTGAGTAATTATTTTCTGGCCCAAAGCCAAAAATTAAAAATAATTCCAGTGATCAACAAAATAGATATGCCCAGCGCCCAAATCGAGGAGGTTGAAGATCAGATTGTAAATAGTTTTAGCTTTGAGAAAAAAGAAATTCTAAAAATAAGTGCAAAAACGGGAGACGGTGTTCCAAACCTACTTGAGGCGATAATCGAAAAAATCCCAAGCCCATCCCTAGCCCAACAAGAGACGCTAAAAGCTCTAGTTTTTGATTCTCTATACGATCAATTTAAAGGTGTGATTACTTACATCCGAGTATTTGATGGCAAAGTAAAAGCGGGGAACAAAATAAAATTAATTGGCGCTGATCAAGAAACCGAGGTAGTTGGCGTGGGTTATTTCTCTCCTGAATTGAAAGAGAAGGAGGAATTATTCGCTGGTGAAATCGGTTGGATTGCCACTGGACTAAAAGAAGTCCAAAAAGTTCGGGTAGGTGACACAGTTACCCTTTCGGGAAAAGAAATCGCGCCCTTGCCAGGATATAAAGAGTTTAAACCGATGGTTTTTGCTGGCATTTTTCCAGTAGATCGGGACGATTTTCCTTTGCTGACGAAAGCTCTCGAAAAACTCAACCTAAACGATGCGTCACTTACTTATGAACCGGAAAATTCTCCGGCTTTGGGATTTGGTGTGCGAGCCGGATTCCTAGGACTTCTTCATATGGAGGTTGTACAGGAAAGGCTGGAGCGTGAATTTGATCTTGATCTGATACTTACGTCACCAACAGTCCGTTATAAGGTAACAAAAACAGATACTCAAACGATTGAAATCGCAAATCCACAAGATCTGCCAAACCCCTCTCTAATCAAAGAAATTTTCGAGCCTTGGATAAAGGCGATAATCGTGAGCAAGAAAAATTATTTTGGCCCGATTTCACAGTTACTGTATGATCATCGAGGAGTAATTCTCGATACGCAGTATTTTGGAGACAGGGCAAAAATTTCTTGTAAGCTTCCACTAGCAGAAATAGTTTCATCC
>Ga0154790_145_pt12 | contig 24641 bp, 26 predicted proteins | sample Rifle2008BG16ft_FD_105798 | JGI IMG/M metagenome (GOLD analysis project Ga0154790, IMG submission 105798) | Candidatus Woykebacteria bacterium RBG_16_43_9 | reverse complement strand
AGTTCTGACCAATCAAAACTTGCCTCCGATACTCCTTTTACTCCAATCGCCTCGGTAAATTATCCAGATAAAAACATCTATTTTGGGCCGGTGGCAAACGTGAGCAGGCGCGATCTTCAGCCGCTTGCAACGCGGGGAACCCTAACTCTACCTGTAAGAGGCGGCCAGGTATATGAAATATCCGAAGATCTCCGGCGACCGCTCGAGGCTCGTCTCGAGAGATTGACCTCACCACAACAACCGGCTCCGCCCGTGGATCAAGAGATAGAAGAGTCCCAAGTAAAGGAAGTTCCCCAAAACCAAGGCCAGCTGTCTCCTGCTTCGAGTCAAACGGTAGTAACTGAGTTGCAGAAACTAAAGGAAATGGCGGTAAAGGAGCTAGCCCAAGGACAAAAGGAAACGGCGCCTCAGAAAGAACTTGACGCCCCGGCAAGTGCGCCGGTCCAGAGACCTATTGCTGGAAGTACCCAGCTAAGAGAGCAAGTTACAGAAAGGGTCGTCCTTCCAGATTCTACAAACGGGGGTGCTCAGAATCTACTACAAAGGGCGGCGCAGCTAGAAGCGGAGCTCACCCAGCTGCAACAGGAACTCGTAGCAACAAGGGCCGAACCCGAGGGGTCCGAGCTTCCTAATCAGCCAGAGGAAAAGGTAGCCGACGAACATCAGGTGCAGATAGAGCAATTAGTAGCTGGTCGCACTGCGCTTTCAAAAGAAGTAAATGAACTTACTACCGCCCATAGTGAGGAATTAAATAAACGTAAAGAATTGGAAGCGAGGCTTGAAAAACTAAAAACCGACTACGACCAAAATCTCAAAGTAGTGATGGATGAAAGAGATCAACTGGCCTCGTCACAAAAGCAAGAAATAAGTAAGGCTCAAGCTTTAGGAGCGCAGATTGAATCGATGGCAAAAGAAGTCGATCAAAAACTTGCCCAGATACAAATCGAAAAGACAAACCTGCTAGACCAAGCTAAAAAGCTGCAAGAAGGGCACGGTCAACTGCAGCGGCAGCAAGAAGAAAGTAGGGAGCAAAGTGAGCAGAACGCTCAGCTTCGGACTCAGTTGCAGACAGCCGAAAAAGAACGCGACGAGATGAAGGATCGCTATGACAAATTGAAGGTTCTGGTCGAGGACCTTCGTAGTAAACCAAGGGCGCCTTCGATGGCTCCAGCCGTGGCCGAACCAAAAAAGGAATCGGGCGATTATAAAGATACGAGACAAGAAGTTCCAGCGGCGCGGGTTGTAAAACCACAACCGGCAGTCGGCAAGATGGCACCGTCTCTAACCAGCACACCAAACGTAATCAACGGAATCATTAGGAGTCCCGATGGCTTGCTTCTCTCGAGCGTCATTATCGTCGTCAAAGACGCCACTGACCAACCAGTGCGGGCCCTAAAAAGCAATAAGATAGGTCAATTTGCCATATCGACCCCTTTGCCAAATGGAACTTATACAATGGAGCTTGAATCGCCGGGCCATTCTTTTGACATTATCCAAGTCGAGATAAACGGAAAGGTAATGCCTCCGATTGAAATAAGGGCAAATAATTAAACTATGGATAAATTGGGCAAAGTACCATCAACTCAAGAGCATCTAGATATCGAAGATATTCGCGATGATGTCGTTTTATTAAAAAATGGTAGTGCTAGTGCCCTGCTACAAACAACGGCGGTGAATTTTGATCTTTTATCAGAGACCGAGCAGGATTCGATGATATTCGCCTTCGCTGCGCTTCTGAATTCATTAACCTTTCCAATTCAAGTGTTGATTCGAACAAAGAGGATGGATATATCCAACTACCTTGTCAGGATCCAGGAAGCAAAAAGGCGGGCTCACAACGAAAACCTTGCTGTCCAAATCGAGAAATACGAAAAATTCATCACCGATCTAGTATCATCGAATCAAGTACTCGACAAACGCTTTTACGTGGCTATCCCCTATATAGGAATGGATTTATCCCAAGTCACCTCGAACATTGCTAGTATTTTTAAAAGAAGAATCCCCAATGTGGACAAATGGACGCTTCTAGAAAAGGCAAAGGTAAACCTGGAACCCAAAGTAGGCCACCTGATAAAACAATTCAGTCGAATTGGGGTGAAAACGGTTCGACTCAACACTAAAGAGTTGGTTGAGCTTTTTTACGATCTTTATAATCCCGAAATAGCCAGAGAAGAAAAGGCCGCTCTTGGTCCCAAAGAATATACCACCCCGATCGTTGAGCCGTCCCTTTCACCAATTGTTGCGGAGGGACAAAAAGAGGTGGGAAAACAGCCAGAGCAAGCACAACAAATCGGGCCAGATGTTCAAGAAGGCCGCCCGCTTGGAGTCACCGAATCGCCGCCGCCAGCGCCGCTAGAACCTGAGACCGAGACGCTCCAGAATTTACCTCTAGCTGTTGGGCCTGCGCTTCAATCGGAAGCTACTGTAGCTGCACCGGCGACTGAGTCGCAAGAACCGTCAATTGACCAGAATAAAAGGGGAGACAACCTATGAAATGGAATCTATTCTCTAAAAATAAAAACCAGGCTAGTACACCAGAAGAAATTGAGAATCAAAAGACTAGAGAGAAAGTGGCCAACTACCTTGGCGGTGGGATGGTCGCTGTAAAAGACGTCATCGCTCCACCGGCTATGGAGATCGATTTTGATTATGTAAAAAGCGGAGGTACTTATTTCCGGACTCTATTCGTCGCCGGTTACCCCCGCTTCATCGGCGCTAACTGGCTAGCGCCGTTGATAAATTTTGATCACACTCTAGATATTTCCTTTCACTACTACCCGGCCGAAACGAAGGGTATTTTGGATGATCTCCGCCGCAAGATCGCAGAGATGGCAGCAACTATCGAATCTGACTTACAAGCCGGGAGGGTTCTCGACCCGGCTATAAGGACTGCCCTTGAGGATGCTAGCGAGCTGCAAGAGCAACTGGCGACCGGAATCGAGAGGTTTTTTCAACTTGCTTTTTACATAAAGATTCCGGCAACTAGCTTAGAGGAACTGGACTACATCACCAAACAGGTCGAGGCGGTGGCTGGATCTCTACTCCTAATCACTAAACACGCTACCTTGCAACAAGAAGCCGCCTTGCAGTCTGCGTTGCCTATATTTGTCGATAAACTTTACGTCATCCGCAACATGGACACCACTTCTCTGGCCACGACCTTCCCCTTCACCAGTTCGGAGTTGACTGCCAATGAGGGGGTGCTTTATGGGATAAACGAGCACAACGGTTCGCTGGTGATCTTTGACCGCTTTACCTTGGAAAATGCCAACAGTGTCGTCTTTGCCAAAAGTGGGGCCGGTAAAAGCTACATGGTGAAGCTCGAAGCCCTGCGTGCTTTGATATTTGGCACGGAAATAATCGTAATTGATCCTGAAGATGAATATAAGGATTTGGTCACGACTATTGGTGGTGAATACATCAACTTTTCTCAAAATCGCCCGTCGCGAATTAACCCTTTTGATCTTTCGGGTGTCTATGAAGAAGGCGAGAATGAGCTATGATTAAAAATCCTCTCTCTCCACTCCCTCATGAGGATAATGCTGGGGGATCTCACCCCAACTGAGGACGCTATTTTAGACAGGGCTCTGATTACTACCTATAAGCTGGCGGGAATCACCCCAGATCCGGCTACCCAAACGAAACAAGCCCCTTTGCTCGGCGATCTTTACAACGTCTTGCAAAATATGGCTGAACCACAGGCAAGAGAGATGGCCTATCGTCTGGAAAAATTCATCCGCGGTTCTCTGAGCGGTATCTTTGATCAAGAAAGCACTATTGATCTACGTAACACTTTCACGGTTTTTTCGATATCAAATCTTCAGGATGAACTTCGCCCGATCGCCATGTTCATCATCCTCGACTACGTTTGGACGAGAATAAAAAGGGACCGAAAGAAGAGGTTGCTGGTTGTCGATGAGGCATGGTACTTGATGAAATATCGGGACTCGGCCTCGTTTATGTATTCTATTGCTAAGCGGGCCAGAAAATACAATCTAGGTTTGACTACTATAACTCAAGACGTAGAGGATTTCTTGGACTCTGAATATGGTAAGGCCATCGTAACCAACTCCTCCATCCAAATACTTCTCAAACAGAGCTCCGCCGCTATAGATAAAATCGTGGAAGTCTTTTATTTATCGGAAGGTGAGAAAAACTTGCTTTTATCGTCTGACGTTGGTGAGGGTCTTTTCTTTGCCGGGACAAACCATGTTGCTATCCGGGTGCTGGCCTCCACCGACGAGCATGTCCTCCTGACGAAAAACAACCCAAAGAATGCCCCTCAAGAGGAGTCCGATAAGCCTCAAGTAGATTGAAGCTTCCCCCCAATCATTTTTAAAACCTTGGCCTTACTTCGTATTTGTTTTGGTAAAAGAGTTGGTGTCGTGGTCGTAATAATGACTTGTCTTGCGTAGAGATGGGTCAACAGCTGCCTATTTTTCTCGTCCAGTTCACTGGCCACATCGTCTAATAAAATCGTTGGCGCCTCGCCAAAATGCTCGGCAAACAACCTTGCCTCGGCCCATTTTAGTAGAAGTATTGATTGGCGCTGTTCGGCCCGGGAACCAAATGAGGAAACCTCCTTTTGCAATATATTCTTCTCTTCGGTCTGCTCAAATATAATTCTAAAGTCATCTCGGTGGGGACCAAATATAGTCGCTAGTAATCTTCTTTCTTGAGCGCGCTTTGAAAGCAATTGCTTGTAGTAGGTATTTTCCGACTCTTTTAAAGTGCTGCTTATAAGTGGGCTATTATAGTCAATAAAGACGTCTTTGTTGGTTAATCTTCTTGATTCTCTTCTTAAGATTTGGTTTATCTGATCCACGCTCGCCCTTCGCCTCATCCAGATTTTTGCTCCCAGTTTTGATAAGATTCTGTCCCAGACTTCCATCCGAGAGTCGGCGGCTGACATTTTCAACAGTTTATTTTTGTTCTGGAGCGCCTTGTTGTACTCTATAAGGCTGTGCAGGTAGTTTTTATCAACAGTCGAAATTAATCTATCGAGCCATGATCTGCGCAAAGACGGGGCGCCTGAGACAATCTCGATCTCTTGAGGGTGAAAAATCACACATACAAATCGCCCTATTAGGGCGCCTGTTTTTTTTATCTTGTTATTTATCAGAACTTTGTTCTCGGCGTTTTTCCTGATAATAATTTCCAAAGTATCGTTGTCGGTTTTCCCAAAAACTCTTGCTTCTTCCTCTTTCCAATTTACTATTTTGGATTTTTCGTCTCTAAAAGATTTGCCATAGGCGAGAAGGTAAATCGCTTCGAGGAAGTTTGTCTTACCTTGACCGTTCTCGCCTACTATTAAGTTGTACCCTGGGTATATTTTTGTGTCCTGAAGTTCCAAGTTACGAAGATTTTTTACTGTTAGTTGTCTGATCATCTAGCCTTGGGTTCTTACCGGCATGACAATATAGATAAGGTCTTTTTCGTTAGCCCCCTTGATAAGAGCCGCGCTGGTGAGCCCGCTTAGAGAAATGCTGGTTTCGCGGCTACTTAGCGCACTCAGGCAGTCCGATAAGAAGCGTGAGTTGAAGGCTATCTGCATCTTATCCCCTTTGTGTTTAGTCGCTATTGTAGTCTGGGCCTCTCCTACTTGGGTGGTACGTGCGCTTACCGTAACGTTTTTGCTACTAAAATCCAGTCTGACCACGTTACCTACGTCTCTAGCAAAAAGGGCGGTCAGCTTGATGGCATCTGCAAATTCCTTCGTGTTGACGGTTATTTCGGAAACAAAGGAGGCGGGTATTATCTGCTCATAATTAGGGTAGGCGCCGTCTATCAATCGGGTCAATAGCGAAAGGTTTTTCGTCTCCAGCTGCAACTGATTTTTATCTTTGTTTATAGATATTTTCACCTCCTCGTCAGCTTGTTCCGAGATTGCCTTAGCACCCTCTCTTAGAGCTCTAGATGGGATGATGGCGTTGACCGTTCCCTTAGCCTTTAGTTCCTTTTTCGCCAATCGATAACCATCGGTTGCTACAAGGGTAGCTGTTTTTCCGTCAGAATTCAAAAGAACGCCCGTCAATACTGGTCTCCCCTCCTCCGGAGCTGCGCACATGGCTGTTTGGGCCATACTTTCGATGAAGTCCTTCTTGTCTATTGATATGCTGTCCTCGGGATCAAATTGGCCGACGCTGGGAAACTCCTGGGGGCTTATTACTGGAATTTTAGCTACGGCGTTGCCGACTTCGACCAGCAAATTGTCCTTTTCCATTTTTAACTCGATGTTGTCCCCAGCGGCACTCTGGCAAAAATCTTGCAGCAGTCTTGCCGAGACTGTAGTTTTTCCTCCGTTGCTTACCTTTACGGCCATCCTGTGTTTAATCGTGGTTTCAAGATTTGTTCCCGTAAGCGTTAGGTGCCCAGCGTCAGCCTCGAGTAAGAAGTTTGCTAATACAGGTAAGTTCGGCCTGGGACTAACTGCTTGAGCCACCAGCCCCATGACCTTCAAAAAGTTCTCTCTTAAGGTTGTTAGTTGCATTGTTTTAATAGTCTTTAAATTATTATAATAATACTAGTAAGAGTAGTTAGGAAGTTAAAATGAGCAGGGACCAATCGTGTAAACACGGGTGGAAAACTGGCCAGTTTTTAACCTTCGCTAATACGCGATTCTAGATCCATAAGTATTCTGTTAATTTCGGTGTCTTTTTCCACTAAGTTTTCCACCTTCCTTACAGAATACATCGCGGTGGTGCGGTCTTTGCCGTTGAAGAGCTGCGCGATTTCATTGAAGTGGCGGCGGGAGCGCTTTCGCAGCAGATACATCGCGATTTGTCTTGGGAAAACAAGTTTCTTTGTCCGGTTTGGACTCTTCAGATCCTCGGGTTTTAGCGAAAAGTAAGTAGCCACCTGATTTAATATCAACTGGGTCGGGTCGTCGGTTTTATTTTCAAACCGGACGACAGTATTAACAAGATCCAGATCGATTTTCTTACCAGTAAGTTTTGAAACCGCGGCGATCCTTAGTAAGGCCCCCTCGAGCTCTCTGATGCTGGGACCAAGACGCTTGGCTAGATAGTTGATTATTGAGAAATCCAGATTCAGTCCGGCTTCCCGAGCTTTCGCTAAAAGAACAGCTTCTCTAAGTTCCAGGTCTGGAGGATCAATTTTGGCCACCATACCGCCGGCAAAACGATTTTTCAGCCGCTCTTGGAGATTTGAGAGTTCACTTGGGTCGCGGTCGCATGACAAAACTATTTGTTTACCATAGCCGTAGAGCTCATTGAAGGTGTGGAAGAACTGTTCTTGGGTACTCTCCCGACCAGCGATGAACTGAACATCATCGACCAGTAAAAGATCGAGACGACGGTATTTATCCCTAAAAAGCACGGTTTGTTTTTTTTGAATCGCTTCTACCATGTCATTGGTGAATGTCTCGCTCGAAATATACAGCGCCGTCGTAGCCGATCGCCGCAATAGAACCGCCTGGCCGATTGCCTGGAGTAAGTGGGTTTTACCCACCCCAACACCCCCGTAGATCAGCAGCGGGTTGTAGTGTTTTGAAGGACTGTCGACTATTGCCTTAGAGACCGCGTAGGCGAGTTGATTGGCTTGCCCAACTACTAAATTCGAAAACGAATATTTTCTGTTTATGTTCGCCGCATCGAGAGCCGTTTGAATAGTGGAAGACGCATCTTCTTCGAAGAGAGGAACCGTCTGGTTTTCCTTGATCTTCTTCTTGGAAGAAACCGCCTCCTGTATTTGCGAAGCGACAGTAAAGGTGATAGTGTTTTTACTTCCGGTCAGTCTATCGATGACTTCCTTTAGTTTACTCAAATATCTCTCTTCGAGCCAGACTTTGTTGTACGATGAGGAACAGCCTATCTCGACTACCCCGCTCTTTATCGACAAAACAGCCGTCTTACCTTTGAACCAGGTTTGATAATTTGCGCTAGATAGCGCTAGTTGTAACTCAGCCAATACCGATTCCCAAAGGGATGCATCGTCCACATTTTGCATAGTAGTAATTTAGTTGGGCAAGGATAAACGAGAGTGATTAGCAACTGCTGCTTTCGGTTAATGGTACCCTCATTAGAAAACGACTCGCTACTATATTAGCAGGGCGTTGTCAGAAAGCGTCAAGACGCTAAAAATATAGCAAAAGAGATCTATCTACGACCCCACCAAGAAGCAAGCGTGCGATTGACAAAACAGGGGTTGGTCTCTATACTTTTGGAGCCAATTGAAGGCTAGAAACAAAAAGGGGAACCGGTGCCAAAGAGAACATATCAACCAAAGAGTTTAAAAAGGAAAAGAAAACACGGATTTCGCATTCGAGCTGCGTCTAAAAACGGTAATAAGATTTTGAAATCAAGAAGGAAGAAGGGAAGAAAGCAACTAACCGTTTAACCATGTTACCGAAAAAATACAGGTTGAAGATTAATCGGACGGACAGTCGGAAATGGGGAGACAAGAAACAAATTTATACGCCACTTTTAAAAACGGTATTTCACTTCAGGAAGGGCGCTGCCAGCGGACCAACAATAGGGTTCATTATTCCAGGTAAAATTAAGGGCTCGGTTAAGAGAAATAGAGTCAGACGAGTGCTAACCGAGGCGGTTAGGGAGCGAATTGAAAAATTTCCAAACCAAATCGAAGCTATAATAATCGCGAATAAAGAAGCAAGTGAGGCTAAAAATGAGGAAGTTTCTAATTGGGTCGATAAGACTCTATCAAAAATTAATACACCCGCTGCTTAATATGATCGGCACAGCCCAAACGTGTCGGTATTCTCCAACATGCTCAAATTATGCGACTCTCTCGATTGAGAAATACGGGTCGATAAAAGGTGCGGCCGGGGCAATTAAAAGAATCTCGCGCTGCCACCCATTTGCACAAGGAGGGTTTGATCCGCTAACATGATCGATTTATTTGTGCAATTAATTCTGAGTCTTAATAACCTGCTCTTTGGTAATCTGGGACTTACTATCTTAGTGATTGGGATATTGTCACGAGCGGTCTTTCATCCCTTTTACGCCAATAGTATTCGCTACTCGAAGGCGATGCGCGACCTGAAGCCAAAACTGGATGATATAAAGAAAAAACATAGCGGTAACATGCAAAAACAGGCTGCTGAGCAGTCTAGAGTCTTTCGAGAGGCAGGTATCAGTCCGGCAGCGGGAGCGATTGGTTGTGTTAGTCTTATTATCCAAATTGGAATCTTCTTCCTGCTGTTCCAATCGCTACAAAGAGTAGTTGATACCGGAGTCGACACAAACTTTTTCATTTGGGATCTGGCTAAACCCGATGTCTATAATATTCAAGGAATACCACTGCCCCTGCCAGGAATATTGGTAATAATGACAGCCGCGTTTTCCTTTGCGCAATCAAAAATGCTAGCCCCGGCAAATCCAGGGCCAAAAGAAGTAAAGAAAAAGGAGAGAGGCGATATAGCCGACGCGCTGTCAGCCACCCAAGGACAGATGATGTACTTTATCCCCCTGATAATATTATTTAGCGGGACTCAATTTCCCGCCGCCCTAGCACTGTATTGGTTTGTTAGTACCGCATTCGGTATAATCCAACAATATAATATTGCCGGCGCCGGAGGTCTAGAATCATGGCTGAGAAAAATCCGTCCAGTAAAATAAAGAGCGAATCAAAGAAAATAGCAGAAAAAATCCTTAAGCTTATCAATGTAAACGCGATCGTTAATGTCGAATCCCAAGACGACCTAATAAAAATAAATATCGATGGGGAGGATCTTGGACTGCTTATTGGTTATCGGGGCGAAAATATCGAGAGCTTCCAACTTCTTCTAGGAATCATAATTAACAAGACGCTAGAGCTTGCGCAATGGAGGCCCGTATTGGTAGACGTTGGTGGGTGGCGACAACAGCGCGAAGAAGCCCTGAGGATCCTAGTGAACAAAGAAATAGAAAATATTTCCGCTGGACAGACTTCGGTGGAACTCCCACCTATGCCCCCAGCCCAACGCCGTTCGGTGCATCTACTGGTGGGCGAACATGAGGGGTTGACCAGCGAGTCAGCGGGCGAAGGTGAGAATCGTCACGTGGTGATTAAAAAGACGGGGTAAAAAATGCAAACGAAGAAAGATATCTCAGCTTTCTGTGATGGGGGCGCCAGGGGAAATCCGGGTCCGGGTGCGGCCGCTTGTGTGATAAAAAACAGTGCGGAAAATACGCGGGTTTTATGCGGTAAATATTTAGGAAGCGTAACCAATAACCAAGCAGAGTACGCTGCAGTAGAGCTGGCACTTACTATTATCAAAGAGAATTTTCAGGGAAGAATAAGAGTAAATTTTTATCTGGATTCTAAATTGGTGGTAAACCAATTGAACGGTCTTTATAAGGTAAAAAATCCCGATTTACGGGATAGGGTATTTAAGATTCATAGTCTAGAAGGATCGATGGGTGAGGTCTATTACCATCACATAGATAGAGACAAAAATTGGGAAGCCGATCAACTAGTAAATAAAGCAATCGACGAAAAAAGCAAATTTAAAATAGAGGATAATAACTAAAGGCAAATGGAAGCTGCCTCAAAAATTGAAAAATTTAAAATAAACGTAAGCAGCAAACAGCCTACCGCGTTAGTGGCTGGCGGAGCAGGATTCCTCGGCTCACATCTTTGCGAGTCACTGTTGTCCCAACAATTTAACGTAATCGCCTTAGATAACCTCTCTGTTTCTGGATCAAAAAAGAACATCGAAAGATTACTTTCCTCACCTAATTTTTCGTTTTGGGAGGAGGATATAAATAAGCCGGATTTCAAACTCTCCCCAACGATTCCCCTAACCCATATATTTCACTTAGCCTCAATAGAAGAACACCTCTCTTCCGATAAACTTTCACTCCAAACCTTATTGGTAAATTCACTAGGCACCAAGAACTTACTCGATCTTGCCGTAGAGAGAGGGGTAAAATTTATTTTAGTTTCTTCCACCGAAGTCTTCCATGGCGCTCTCTCCCAAACTTCGGTTGATAATTATTTTGGAAAAGCCGCAGATCCAGAACAGGTATCATTTAGTGAGGCTAAGAGATTCGCCGAGACTCTTACGGCTGAGTATTTCCGAAGTCACGACGCCCAAACTACAATAATAAGGGTAAAAGATCCCTATGGACCGCGGATGAGTCTTGACGTGGGTAGTCCGCTTGGACAAATGATAGAGCAAGCGCTGAATAAAGAAAGAATCGAACTTACTGGCGATGGCTTACAGACTTATAATCCTACTTTCGTTACCGATATAATTTTCGGGATTGTTAAGGCGTCGGTGGGCAATTTCAATGGAAAAATTTTTAATGTTATAAATCCCGAAAAATATACCGAGCGCGCAATAGCGGAAACACTGCAGAAAATAATCGGTGGCGTCGAAATAGTTTTTAAGAAAAAGGGAGACCTTCAGCTTTCTTCGTACCCTTTAATAATAAATCCTACGCAGGAGCAACTTGGTTGGGAGCCAAAAGTTTCTTTGCGTCAAGGTTTAGAGGAAACAATCTCTAACTTAAAAGGAGAGACTTTCGCTAGGGAAGCCGAAATTGCCCAGACCAAAGGAAAGAGAGACGTCGGCCAGCCAAAGAAACAATTTAAAACGAATTCTAGTTTAGTCCGTCGGATTATTATCATTACTCTTGCGGTCCTTTTATTCTGGATCTTGCTATTGCCACCGGCCGTTTTATTTACCAATATTTATTCCGGAGCTAGAAATATCCAAAACGCAGAAAAGAGCTTAAAAGGCGATAATTTTGAATCCGCAGTGGATCAAGCCAAAAAGGCGGAAAATGCGTTCAACGGTGGTCAGAACTCTAGTAAAAGTATCTTTTGGGCGCCTTTCTTGCCTGCTCTTAGCGACTCATTGAAACAAACCGGAAATCTCCTATTTTATGCGGAGAACATCTCTGCAGCGACAAAAAATCTAGGAGAGGGGTTGAATATCATAGAGGAGTCTGAAGAAAAACAACTTTCAGAAGAAAAGTTAAGTGAAAAATTGCTAAAAGCTGGATTAAAAATTGATCAGGCGGCTAGAAATCTGGAAATTGCCACTTCAGTGGAGATTGAGGAAGGAAAACTACTACCGACGACGAGCGGCCTCTTGGCAGACCTAAAAGAAAACGAAGCAGAATTGACAGAGCTTATCAACGCTCTCAAACAGAGCTTGCCAAATTAACCATCGCTAGTTAGCTTCTTGAGCAACTATCATCTCTCTGCTATACTTTAATTGTAGTATGAAAAGCGAAGTTTTCAAACAATTTGAAGAACAATTTGGAGACGAATGGAAATGCGGTTGTGGAAGTTCATTTGAATCAGATTGGGTCGAAGTAGTCTCCAAAACCAAGAGTACTCTACTGGCGCGTTACTCCTGTCAAATATGTGGGAGAGAGCAAATATTCGCCATATCCACCAATATCGAACATGAATTATTGGAAGCACCTGCCATTGACGTGCCGAGCCGGGCTATCAATAGCGACGACGTTCTAGATATAAGAAAAGAAGCTAAGAGAATTGGCTTTTCTCAAATCAAATCGATCGGCAGAAAAAAGGCTAGTAAAATCGCCGCTCCAAGGATCACCCGCGATCATTAGAGCCAATATTTGACACCACTTCGCCAAAAGGTTTCGCGGTGTCAACCCTTTGGAGCTTTAAGCGTAATGGGTTGACAATCCAATTTATAATTTATTAGAGTTAGATACTATGACTAAACTATCAATTGCGGTAGAACCAAGAAAAATCCTCGGTAAAAAAGTTAAACGAATGAGAAGCGAAGGACTTTTACCGGCGAATCTTTTTGGTAAGGATATTAAGTCCGAGTCACTTCAAGTGCAAGAAAAGGATTTTAGGAAATTATTTAAAGAAGCCGGCGAAACTGGAGTAGTTGAAGTAAAAATAAAAGACAAGTCCTACCCAGCCCTTATCCACAACGTCCAAAAAGATCCGGCGACAGATAAATCAATTCATGTTGATTTCCACAAAGTAAATCTAAAAGAAAAAATAACCGCTCATGTACCGGTCAAGTTGATAGGAGAGGCGCCAGCAGAAAAAAGCGGCGTCGGCTTGCTCCTGCAGATCATCAATGAAATTGAAGTCGAGTCGCTTCCAAACGACATCCCGCCGCAAATTGAAGTAGACGCCTTGAAACTAGAGGAAGTGGGTCAGACTATTCACGTGAAAGATCTGAAGATTGACACAAGTAAGGTAGAGGTAAAGAGCGATCCAGAAGATGTGGTAGTCTCTGTCCAAACCGCTGAAATGAAAGAGGAAGCAGTCGAAGAGGCCCCAGCCCCAGAAGAAGTAGAAGCTATAGCCGAAAAGGGTGAAGAGGAAGAAGCAGGGGAAAAGAAAGAAGAAGGAAAAGAAGAGCAGCCCTCCGATTCTTCTCAAAAGGGAGAAAACAAGTCAGAGTAATCTCAATCCTCAAGTGAATTTAATTTGGCCAACTCGAAACCATTATTGAAACCCCTTTTTTATTGGGTAATTTTTGCCAGAGCTCTTCTGTTATGAAAGGCATAAATGGATGAAGAAGTCGGAGAAATTCTTCGAAAACTTCCTCAAGAATTGGTTGAGCTTCCTCACGTCTGGTCTTCGAATGCTCGATATATTTATCGGCAAATTTGTGCCAGATAAATTCGTAAAGTTCTTCAGCAGCTTGACCGAATCTATATTTCTCTATATCCTCGGAAACTTTCTTTTTAGTTTTGTTTAATTGCTCAAGAATTTGTTTATCCTCTTTGGTTGGTTTAGATGTTTTTAGGGCTTCTGGTTTCATATCGATTACGTATCTACCGATGTTCCAAACTTTATTCGTGAAGTTACGCATGCCACGGATTTTGCTTTCACCCAGGTTTATATCATTGCCTGGACTGGTGCCAAAGACAAGGGCCGTCCGCACGGCATCAGCCCCATATTTATCGGCAACATCGAGAGGATCGATGACATTTCCTCTGCTTTTACTCATCTTTTGACCATGTTCGTCGCGGACCAATCCATGAAGAAATACGGTGTGGAATGGCGGTTTACCGGTTGAGTAGATGCCGAGCATGATCATCCGAGCAACCCAGAAAAAGAGAATATCGTAACCAGTTTCCATCACCGAGGTTGGATAAAAATACTCAAAATCAGATGTTTTAGCTGATCCCCGATCCCTGTTCACTGATTGCTGATGATATGGCCAGCCGAGTGTGGTAAACGGCCACTGGCCAGAGGAGAACCAAGTATCAAGAGTATCTGGATCCTGTTCAAATTTTTCTGACCTACAAAACGGACACTGCTTTGGAGTCTCGACTGAAACAAAAACCCCATTCTTAGTTCTGCATTCTGAACTTCTAATTTCCTGACAGTAATAAACTGGCAGCCGATGGCCCCACCAGATTTGGCGGGAGATGCACCAATCGCGAATATTTTCCATCCAGTTAAAGTAAGTTTTCTCAAACCGTTTCGGCAGAATTTTGATTTTCCCCATCTCGACAGCCTCAATGGCCGGCTCGGCCAGAGGTTTTATTTTCACAAACCATTGTTTAGAAACGAGGGGTTCAATGGTTGATCGACATCTTTCGCATATTCCAACAGAATGTTTATGAGCCTCGACCCTCTCGATAAGACGCTGCCTATCTAAATTCTTGAGTATATTTTCCCGCGCAACAGGGATTTTTTGGCCCGAAAATTCCCCTGCAGCATCTGACATTTTGCCGTCAGGGCCTATAACCGAGATTATTTCTAAACTATTCCTTTGCCCAATTTCAAAATCTGTCGAATCATGGGCGGGCGTGACTTTCACAACGCCGGTTCCAAATTCGGAATCTACAAGAGAATCAGCAATGATAGGAATTTCTCTACCCATGAGTGGGAGCGTTACGGTTTTTCCAACTAATTCTTTATAACGTTTATCTGTAGGATTGACCGCCACAGCAGTGTCCCCCAACATAGTTTCAGGTCTGGTGGTAGCCACCGTAATAAATTTTGAGTTTTTAGTTTTTAGTTTTGAATTTTTAATAGGGTATTTGATATACCACAGTCTCCCCCTCCTTTCTTCATGCTCGACTTCCAAGTCAGAAAGCGCGGTTCCACACCGATGACACCAATTGATAAGCCGCTCTCCTTTGTAGATTAGGCCATCATCGTAAAGATTCTTAAAGGTTGTATAAACGGCCTTTGAAATCTGTGGATCTAAAGTAAATTTTTCTCTACTCCAATCACAACTAGCTCCGAGAGCCTTTAACTGATCCTCCATGTGTTTTTTATTTTTCATTGTGAATTCGTAGGTTTGTTTAAAAAATTCATCTCGACCCAAGTCAAAGCGAGATTTTCCTTTTTTCTCTAGTTCCCTTTCGTAAACTACCTGGGTAAGAATTCCGGCATGATCAGCTCCGGGAAGCCAAAGAGTTGGCTCCCCCTTCATTCGGTGATAACGAACCAGAATATCCTCAATTGCGATAAACGTGGCGTGGCCGACGTGGAGTTCTCCGTTGGCGTTGGGAGGGGGCATTATTATAGTAAAGGGTTTTTTCCCCTGCCTGCCGGTGGGCAGGTTTTCATCGACCTGGGGTTGGAAATAATGGTTACCCTCCCAAAGAGAGTACCATTTACTTTCTGTTTGGTTATGATCATAGATTTTGTCCATAACCTGCCTATTATATCTCGCCGGAGAAACAATCGCGAGATGCCCGCCTGCCAACGCCTAATGCTGTAGGCTATGGCGGGCAGGTAATCCAGCGATTATATCCTGCTAGGAAACAATAGATCGCTTCGCGCTCTGCGTCATTAACATTCCTAACGCAGGATGTAATCCTCGCGGATTATAGCGTTACCCACTAGATGCTGTAAACTAAATTTGTTAGATTATAATCATGGCGGATAATTTTCTCGATTTCGAGGTTTTAGCAGAGGATAATATAAGAACTTTAAAAGTTCCCCAGCCAACGTTTAAGAAGCCTCTTGCCGTAGTCTTGGTGGGAATCCCCGCTTCTGGTAAAAGTACTTTGACTAGAAAACTAGGGGAAAAATTTCCTCTGACTGTTTTCGGTGAAGAAGATCTCACCTCTTTTCTAGCCCCTCGGGCTACCATGCTGAGCAGAGATTCCGTTGAAGTATTTCAGCTCGCGACAAGGACAGTTGAACATTTGATAAAAAAGGGAAAGCCCAATATTTATGATGCAAATATTAAAACCAGAGAACAGAGGGAGTTGATTAAAAAAATCGTCGAAGATTCAGGTGGTTCGTTCTTGTTAATTTACCTTAATTGTCCGAAGGAAACGTGCTACCAAAGGTTACAAAAGCACAACCTAGAAGTGACAAGAGGAGAAGCAAAAGGGTTCATTTTGGATAAGGATTTGTTCGAGTATGAGACTTTTAGTACTAGTCCTCCAGCTCCAGACGAACCAAACGTTACGTACAATTGCAATAATTCAGAAAGCGTCTTTCAAATCTACTCTTTAGTTGAAAAAAGACTCAGCGAAGGAAAAAGCTAGAACAAAATTGCGCCGTCTGCTTTCACTTTATCCCATTTAACTGGTTTAAAATTAAAATATGCCGCCGAAGCAATCATCGCGCCATTATCGATCGCAAATTTCGGAGAAGAAAAACACACCCCTCCGCCATATTCCGAAGTCATTTTGGCGCGAAGGTGCTTATTGGCGGCGACCCCGCCACCTAAAACAATATTATTAACGTTATACTCCTTGGTAGCCCTTATTGTTTTTTCTACCAGGACATCGACAATAGCCTCTTGCACGCTGGCGGCTAAATCGTATTTCGTCGTAGCATTTAGAGGCTTAGATTCGGAAAGCTGATTCACAAGGTTTACGGTGGCGGTTTTTAAGCCACTGAATGAAAAATCATACGTAGGGTTCTTTGCTAGGGGACGAGGCAGTTTATATTTTGCCGAGTCGCCCTTTAGAGCCTGTTCCTCAATGGCAGGACCGCCTGGATAGCCTAATCCCAGGAGCCGGGCAATCTTGTCAAAGGCCTCTCCGGCAGCATCGTCTCTGGTTCCCCCGAGGTGTTTAAATTTTCCGTGATCCGGAACAAACAAAAGCTCAGTATGACCACCGGATACAATCAGAGCCACCAAGGGCAATTTTGGCGGTTTGGGGCTTTCGAGCCAGGCGGAATAAAGATGACCGATAAGGTGATTAATAGGGACGATCGGTTTATCTAACACGTAAGATAGCGTTTTTGCTGCTTCAACCCCTACAAATAGGCAGCCAATAAGACCAGGACCAAAAGTGACTGCGATCGCGTCCACAGCGCTAAGCTTTGCTTTAGTTGGAAAAAGCAAGTTAATTACTGGAATGATATCGTTTAGTTGCTCGCGGGCGGCAGTCTCTGGGATTACGCCGCCTTCTTTAGAATGAATGGGAAGTGAAGAAGCTACCACGTTTGACAATATTTTTGTCCCGTTTTCAACTAGGGCAGCCGCAGTCTCATCACATGAAGTCTCGATCCCCAGGATAACCATTATTTACCTAATAAAATTACTGCTGGCGATACCTCTGCCTTCCTTCTGGCTTAGTCGATAAAATATATTTTTTATTGTCTTTGTCCAAATCGATGAATTCGTCGGCGCCGGCGGCTAGTTTGTTAGAAGTACTTGGCCCAAAAGCCATTACTTCGATGCGGTGGCCTTGATTGCGTAAATACTCGACCGCAGGTAAGTAATCACCATCTCCAGAAACAAGCACCATAACGTCGAGTTTATTAGAAAGTCGGATCATGTCTATCACCACCCCTACATCCCAATCGGCCTTTTTCACACCTCCAGGAAAAATTTGAATATCTTTTATTTTTACTTCGTACCCTCCTTTTTCTAGGGCATCGAAAAAAGATTGTTCCAGGGGTTCTTCGGCGCGCACCACGTAGGCAATCGCCCGAATCAACTGGCGTCCGGATATGGCGTCTTCTAGTATTTTTCCAAAATTTACCTTAGCCCTGTATAAATTTTTGGCTGAGTAGTACAGGTTTTGCACATCAATGAAAACACCTACTCTTTGGTATGGATTTTTCTGCATATACCTACACCTCCCTTCAATAATACTTGTGTTTTTAACAGCAACTATGATAACATTTATGCCGCTTTTTATCCAGTAATTAGTCCCGAAGTTATAATTTCAATGAAAAAGGTAACCAAAGCAATCATTCCTGCGGCCGGATTTGGAACAAGGTTTCTTCCCCAAACAAAAGCGATGCCAAAAGAGATGTTACCGGTCGTTGACAAACCGGTGATTCAGTACGTAGTAGAAGAAGCGGCAGCTTCGGGAATCGAGGATATCATCATTGTTACCGGACCATCGAAAAGAGCCATAGAGGACCACTTCGATCGCAGCTACGACCTTGAGAATTTTTTAGAAAAAGTCGGGAAAGAGGAAGAACTGGAGGAGATAAAAAAAATCGCGAATTTAGCAAATTTCGTTTACGTGCGGCAAAAAGGAGCCTACGGAAACGCCAGTCCAGTCCTGAGCGCCCGCCATCTAATAGGGGAAGATGAACCAGTTGCGGTTATGTGGGGGGATGAATTTATTTATGCGGATCCGCCACGTTTAAAACAGCTTATCGATGTTTTTGACAAGCACCAAAGCACGGTTATCAGCGGGGTTAGAATCGAGCAAAAGGAGTATTTATCAAAGTATGGGATTTCTAAAATCGAACCGTTAGAAGCTAACATTTTTAAAATACTAGACATAGTGGAGAAACCAGACCCAGATGTAGCCCCATCGAATCTCGCTACCCATGGAGCTTACGTTTTCACACCGTCGATTTTTGAATATTTAAACAACTTGAAGCCAGGAAAGGGAGGAGAATTATGGCTGCCGGAAGCCGTGGGAGAAATGATTAAAAGGGAAACTGTCCTGGCTGTCGAGATCAAGAACGGAAAATATTATGATACAGGAGACAAACTAGGCTACTTGAAGGCGGTAATAGATTTCTCTTTAGATCACAAGGAGTTTGGCCCCCAAATAAGTAAGTATTTAGAAAGCAAGCTAAAAAGATCAAAGGGTCTTGACAAACATTGAATTGCTAGCTAAAATGCATTAGCAAAAACTGCGGGAGACTGATAATTTTTACCCCTGCAGCTGCCCCAAAAACTGCTTATTACTTCTCTAAGATGACTTCAAAAGAAAAAACAAAAATTAAACCTATGGCCGGTTATGCTCTTATTGAGCCTCAAGAAGCTGAAGAAGTTACGGCTTCTGGAATAGTACTGCCGGACACCGCTCAAGAGAAGCCAGCTCAAGGTAAAGTGATCGTCGTCGGTGCGCCGATAAAGCATCCCGAGCATGAAGAAAAAGCGCAATTTAAAGCTGGAGACGTAGTGCTATACAAGAAATGGGGTGGCGACGAAATAAAAGTTGGCGGAAAAGAACTTAAACTCGTCAAGTTCGAAGACGTGATGGCAATTTTAGAATAAGAAGGCAATGATGGCAAAGCAATTAATTTACGCTGAAGATGCAAGAAAAAAACTACTGTCTGGGATAAATAAATTAGCCAATGCTGTGGCAACGACATTGGGACCAAAAGGTAGAAACGTAGCTGTGGATAAAAAGTGGGGATCTCCAAATGTAGTTCATGATGGAGTGACCGTCGCCAAAGAAATCGAGCTTGAAGACCCATTTGAAAATATGGGTGCGCAACTCATAAAGGAAGCAGCCAGTAAGACTAACGACGTGGCTGGTGATGGTACTACGACCGCAACTATTTTAGCTCGAGCAATCGCCGCGGAAGGTTTGAAAAACATCACCGCCGGTACGAACCCAATGACTATGAAGAAAGGTATCGAGGCCGGTGTTGATGCGGTCGTTGAGGCTCTTAAAAAGAGTGCCAAGAAAGTTTCTACCAAAGAAGAAAAATCTCAAGTCGCCACCATTTCGGCGGCAGATGAAACCATCGGAAATCTGATCGCTGAGGCCCTCGAAAAGGTCGGCGATGAAGGCGTAGTAACGGTTGAAGAATCAAGAGGTTTGGAGACGAACGTTGAGTACAAAGAGGGAATGGAATTTGATCGAGGTTTTGTCTCCCCTTATTTTGTGACCGATTCAGCCAAGATGGAATCGTCCATCGAAAGCCCAAAAATATTAATTACCGATAAGAAGATATCGGCAATTGCGGACCTTCTCCCCTTACTAGAAAAATTAGTTCAGACAACAAAGGATCTGGTAATAATCGCCGATGATATTGAAGGCGAAGCCCTAGCAACTTTGGTTATAAACAAGATCCGCGGTACCATGAACGTCTTAGCGGTTAAGGCACCAGGATTTGGCGATCGCCGAAAAGAAATGCTCGAAGATATTGCTGTTTTGACTGGTGGTACTCTAATAAGTGAAGATACCGGGGTGAAATTTGATTCGGTAACCCCAGAAATGTTGGGTAAGGCAGACAGGATCACCGCCGACAAAGATAATACGATTATTGTGGGCGGAAAAGGGGCCAAAAATAAAATCGAAGCGAGGATCGCCCAAGTGCGGACTCAGATTGAGAAAACCACCAGTGAATTTGACAAAGAGAAGCTAGAGGAAAGACTCGCTAAACTTTCTGGTGGAGTGGCTGTTGTCAGTGTTGGTGCGGCTACCGAGACAGAGCTAAAGGAAAAGAAAGAGCGAGTCAATGATGCAGTTCAAGCCACAAAGGCGGCAATCGAAGAAGGCTATGTGGTAGGTGGTGAAGTCGCTTTTATCCGCTGCGCTAAAGCGTTAAACAACGTAAAGGTTCAGGGCGATGAAGTAGTTGGAATAAAAATTCTTGAGCGCGCACTTCGGGAACCGTTAAGAACCTTAGCGGCTAATGCTGGCGCCGATGCCGGTTGGGTTGTGATAGAAGTAGAAAAAAGTGAGAATAATCACGGTTTCAATGCTCTTACCGGGAAATTTGAAGATCTAGTGGCTGCCGGAGTTATCGATCCAGTTAAAGTTACTCGAAATGCACTTCAGAATGCGGCATCTATTGCAATGATGGTTCTTACCACCGAAGCCCTCATCACCGATATTCCAGAAGAAAAGAATCCGCCAGCTGGCGGAGCGGGAATGCCTTCAGGTGGAATGGGCGAATATTAAAGGAATGGACAATTTAGAATTGAGAGTGTAGGAACTAAGAAGAGGCTGAAGAGGCCTTTTTCTTTTTGGAAAGTGTATTGTAGATAAAGTAATTTATGTGCTAATATTTTTGCCATGGAAGAAGCTGCTCAAAAACCGCAAAATCAAACCCCTTCTACAAATACCAAATCAAAGATTAGTAAAAGGCTGCTTATTATCGTTTCAATCTTGGTGGTTGTCTTTATTGTTTTATCTGGATCAGGAATATATTTCCTTCAGCAAGGAAAGATCAATACACTAACCAGCGACAAGGAGGCACTAAAAGAAAAAATTACTTCACAAAGTGCCCAACTTAAGAAACTGGATAAAGAAAAATCCGACTTGAATAGCAAAGTCTCCTTTCTGGAGAAGTCTTTGAAAGAAGCAACTGCCTCAGCCAATTTCGAGTTTGGCGAGCTTACATTTTCAAATCTAAAAGCAAGCCATTATACTTTTGACGATGAAGGATTAGAAAGAAACCTTGTCCTTGTCGACATGACTGTTAAAAATGAAACAGATCAAACCCTTTTTCTTTCTGCCTTCAGCTTCAAGTTAAAGGATAGCAATAATAAATCTTACCCATTAACTCAAAATGCCGCAGATGTACTACCTAGTGGAAAGGGCGCTCTTTTTGATCAGCAAGTTGCTCCGGGAGAAACGATCAATGGCACAGTCGCCTTTGATGCATCAAAAACCACCAGCCTCTTCACTCTTTTCTACGATGCTCAGCAGTTTACGGTTACGGTCAAATAAATACCCTCTAGACTAATCACCAAACACCAAAGGATAACCACTAAGTAGTAGAGGTTGCTTGTTAGGGGTAAAATAATAAGTGTGTAGAGAGGAAGATGTAGTTAGTTGGTTCAAAAAGGAGATGAAGATCATGGAGAGAGACCAGTTTCGAGGCTTCATCGGTGTATTAGATAATGGGACAGGTAAGACCTTTAAAGCAAGAATCAACCAGCCCGTAGATGGGCGCTGCCACAAAATTGGTCTAAACTGGGCAGAGTGTAATGGATGTGGCGGTTGTGGAATCGAAGCGGAAGTAGCGATCCGCCCGATTGCAAACGGGCCAGAAATCCACGTAATTATCTTGCAGGAGGAGGGAACAGCCGACTATACCTTGTTGCCGTGGATTAACCTGGAGGAAGGGTTTTACCCTGTAAGCCAGCCGGTAAATTTTTTCCAACGGCAGGAAAAGGTTGAATCTGTTTGGAACATAGAAGTCCAAACTGGGTTTGATGGGCGAGCCAGAGTTTCTTGACCCGCCCATTTTTCTATTTTGACAAATTTCCAATCAAAACCTACAATCAAGCAGATGAAAAAGTTGAAAATTTATTTAGCTAATCCATATGGATTTACTGAAAGCACAAGAGAATTTATGTATGAGGTATTGATTCCACAAATAGAGAAGTTAGGTTTTGAGGTAATAAATCCTTGGGATATACAAGATAAAAAAGAAATCGCTAAGACCTTTGCCTTGGCAGAAAAGTCATCGACAAGTAAGGCAAAAAGAGCTTTTAGTAAGCTTTGGTATGAGGTTGGTAAAAGGAATCAAGAAGCAATAGACGAATCGGATGCTGTAGTGGCTGTGTTGGAGGGACAAGAGCTAGATGCCGGCGTGTGTACCGAGGTTGGCTATGCATTTGCCAAGGGGAAAAAGGTTTTTGGCTATCGTGAAGATTTACGGCAAAGCGGGGAATTTCTCAGCAAAATTAGTGTTCAAGTACAGTATTTTATTGAAGCTAGTAGCGGTAAAATTGCAGAGAGTTTGGAAGAGCTGGGAAAAATTTTAAAAAGGTATGAACTCACTTTTTAACAAAATGGAAAAGAAAATTGGCGTGATTGTGGCACCAACTATTGTTAACGACGAGGGTAAAGTCTTGTACGTTAAGAACGTGAAATGGCAGGGTTGGGTGCCTGCGGGAGGGCATGTTGAACACGGCGAGACTTTAATCGAGGCTCTTAAACGGGAAACAAAGGAGGAGCTTGGAATAGAAATTAAGTCTATAAAGCTTCTTAATTTCGGCGAGCTTATAAACCCTAAAGAATTTTATGAGCCACGACATTTCATTTACATCCACTACTTATGCAAAATAAAATCGGGTAAGATCAAGCTGGATAATCGAGAACTAGTCGATTACGAGTGGATTGAGCCAAAAGATGGTTTGAATAGAAAAGATGTACTTGCAAAAGACACCCTCCATAAACTAATAAAATCTAACCTAAATTAGCTAGCGGCATTTTTGCTAAAATAATATTGTGATTATCAAAAACTTTGCCCAACTTGCCACTTCACCCCTACGACGCGATGCTCTGCAGATTATCGAGGTAGGCCTACACGCAATAGATACTGAAAAAGTCATAAAAACCACCGTCAAATTCCACAAGAATAAATTCTTAGCCATCAAGGACACTTGGCTTGATTTGGACAAATACAGGCGGATATATTTTGTGGGTATCGGCAAGGCAGCCTTTGCAGCCGCGAAGGCTTTGGAAACTACATTAGGAAATCGTATTACCGATGGCCTGGTTTTGGATATTCAGGGTGGAAGGCTGAAGAAAATCAAAAGTCTAGTAGGGACTCACCCGGATCCCACAGAGGCCAACGTTTCAGCCACGAGAGAAATAATTTCCTTATTACGCTCAGCTAGCGAAGAAGATTTGGTGATCGCAGTCATATCTGGCGGGGGAAGTTCGCTACTGTGCTCGCCTTACCAAATTTCTTGTCAAGAAAAAGCTTCGGTGGTGGACGCTATGATGGATTCTGGAGCAACGATCGAAGAAATAAATACGGTTCGTAAACACCTATCAGAAATAAAAGGAGGCAACTTTGCCAAAATAGCTTATCCAGCTACCGTTGTATCATTAATTTTTTCAGACGTACCAGGTAATGATGTAAGCATGGTGGCTTCCGGTCCGACAGTACTAGACCCCACCACTATAACCGACGCCTCAAAAATAATGGCAAAGTACGATGTTTTGAAAAAATGCAAACTGCCTCATTGCGATCTGATGGAAACTCCAAAAAACCCAATGTATTTTCAACTGGTGACAAATATTATCGTTGCTGATGAGAGATTAGCTATCGATGCGATGAGAGTGGAAGCGGTGAAACTTGAATATAAGGTAGAAGTATTCAGCTACCAGATAGAAGGGAGAGCTGAGGAAGTAGCTAAAAAATTAGTTTTGAACACTAAGCCAAAAACAGCCCTTTTGGCCGCCGGTGAAACCACTGTTGAAGTCAAAGGTGGTGGGCGGGGTGGTAGAAACCAACACCTCGTCTTATCAGCCCTGAACCATCTTCGCGAGGATCAGGTAATAGTATCAGTAAATAGCGACGGCATCGATCACAGTAGTTTTGCTGGTGCGATTGGTGACGAACATACTCTAGCAAATGCTAAAAAGAAAAAACTTGCGTCTAAAAAATTTTTAGACAATTGTGATTCTTTTCATTTCTTTCAAAAGGTAGGAGATGGAATTGAGACTGGAGCCCTTAGCTCAAATATATCCGATTTTATGCTGGCTCTCTCAAAGTGAGGCTAGTGAAAACGCTTTTCGCCAGCCTTGATTTCTACTGGAAGGGTATTTTCTTTTGGAGTTATGGGACAGCGAAAA